>WLWG01001318.1_pt1 | contig 22809 bp, 30 predicted proteins | sample 6712871 | NCBI WGS metagenome assembly WLWG01 (sample SAMN12718693, study PRJNA515312) | sponge metagenome | isolation source: marine sponge | host: Mycale hentscheli | place: New Zealand: South Island, Marlborough, Capsize Point | collected 2003-05-01
TGTTTGGCCTGCGTATAGGCCAGGATAGTGTAACGTAACTTCGGAACCATAATACTCTTCCACCGGCGCAAGACCGATCTCCATAATTTTTTTGGCCATGGGCAACGCCGCCTGTCCGAGTTCTGTAAGATCATCGTAGCCAACATCGGTAATAAATGACTCGAGGAATTTATGCATACTGGTCCCCCGTGCACTAGATATATTCTTGATTCGTGTCGCTTGTTCTTCACCGACTTTGGCCTTCCATTTGGTTAAAAATTCTGTATTTTTGGTAGCCCCTAATATAGTAGTAACACTAGGAAGTCTATAAGAACTTATCTCATAGACACGTTTTCCAGTATCGGGATCCGTGATTTGTTTTCCCTCTAAATAATTGTATTTATTACTCTTCTTCATTGTCTAATTCTTTCTGTTCTTTTTCAAAACCTTCCATAAGTTCTTCATGTAAAGTTTTTTGTTTTTTACCAAATATTTTATTAAAATTTTCTCTGTATAAATCATTCGATGGTCTTGTAATACCATCAAACGTTCTACCTTTTTCTTTTGTAGCCATAGCCTTTTCTCCTATCTGAATATAACTTACACCATGACCAACTAACAATCTTAGTTGATACATGGTTTACAAAGTATAAAAAATTATAAATATATTTATCGAACATCTTGCCTTATTTGTTTATATTCATCTAAAGATATTACATTATCCTTAAATGCTTTAGTTGTATAGTGCTCTATCACCTCTTGTATCTTAGGTAATTTAGTATGCGCAAACGGCCATAGAAGACAGCACACATGGTATGCATCTCTAAATGTACATCTCCACCTATATTGTTTTAAATACGGCGTGCCATCGCTTCTATTACCTTTTACTTTCTTAGGAGTTAGTGTCCCAACACCTAATACTTCGTGAACCCAAATCAAAACTGATCTATCGGTCATCGTGATTTCCATACTGATACGCATAGAATTAGATAACCGATATCCAGGTTTACCCTTGTGTTTCTTTTTCTTCTCTACCCCACGTTTAATATGAATTGATCCTTCACCATCAAACAAACCTGCGATATAAGCTTTGTCAACATCTTCTATCATTAATGTATTGACATCCCTTCTCCCTCAAGATCTGAAAAGTCCTCATCACCATAGTCATAAAGTTCTCCTTGAGAGTCACAGTCCCAGCATTGATGAATCATGTCTTCTTTCTCCATAATGCATGCGACCTTTACATAGCCATTACCCTTACAGGTAGGACATATGTAGACTTTCTTAACTTTTTTTGAACTTGCCATTTAATTTCTTCGCTTTCTCGTTTGCTATTGCTTCAATTGTCTTTGCTACGCTTAGTTTCGCATCGGGCAATATAATCTTTGATAACTTATCTAAAGTAGCGTATGTTTCTTTAGTTAGAGAAACATTTTTGTATTTACTCATGTCTGTCATGTGTACTTCCTTTCATGTTAAGACCTAATATATAAGTGATAGTATAGGATTGTCAATGACAAAATTTATTTTATTAATGGTTTTGTGTTCAGGGGTAGCACAAAATGAATGTAAAGTTATACCCACCAAAGAAAAATTATTTGATAATTATTATGACTGTATAGTTTATGGTTATAGTTATTCACACAGAATAATTACAGAATTTGATCCAGAATGGGTCAACAGTATAGAAGTTTATACAAAATTTTCGTGTAAAGTTGACAAGGTAATTTAATTATGTTAGTGGGTTAAGAATCTTCTCACCATAACCTATCCCACATTATTTCCCCTCTTTAGGGATAGGTTTATTTACAGATGCAGCCGTAAAAATTACCGCTGCCATCATTCATTACATGTAGATTTAAACTATCTACGTAGCTTGTTAGTTTTAGTCTTAGTATCTCGCACAGATCCATGCAATCTACTTCTGCCAATAATGAGATATGTTCCGTCATCTCTTTTGTGACAACTACTAACTGATACAATCCGTCGTTCTGTATTATTAATTCCATTTGCCCACTCTTTTATTTTCTTGTGCCATAACTCTCTAAGTTTTGGATCTTTTGTTGATAGGGACTGAGTATTTTAGAACCTAAATTATATACAGTTTCTTCAAATTCATTCATTCCAAATCCAACCAAAGAAGATATTGCTCTATTCAAGTATTTTAAAGCAAAATCTTTTTTTCTCATTTGATGTATATATCCGTGAATATTTGTTTTTTTATCTAACTTATTATTTGTATTTTCTTTTAATAAATCGGGTCCTGTTTCGTTTAATATATCTAAGATGTTTTTATAAGATGGTTCTAATGTATCATAATAGTTAAATGGTATTTCGTTATCAGATATCATATTTATAGATTTTAAAATAGTTTCTTGATGTTTATCTTTTTCGGGTGGATTATTTTGTAGCATTGAAACAGCGTAATTCCAGTAATCTTTTGATGTAAATTTATTCCAAATGATTAAATTAGAAGGAAGAATATCATTTCTTTGTGGAATACCAAATTTGTTATAATATTCGTATTGTTCAAAATTTTTAGAATTAGTATAATATTCTTTGGGAACTAAATTTTTCAAAGAATTCTCAAATGTTAATTGATCATTATTTGGATATAAAGACCATATTTTAAATTGTTCTTGAACTTCTTTAATTTTTTGTATATCTTTATCAGATTTACCATTTGTTTCAATTCGTACAATTACCATTGCATAATTTGTTTTTGAATTATATATATTATAATAATCTTGACAAGTTTCTGCAAACAATAAGAATCCAAGTAATACAACAAAAAATAAAGTAACTAATACTGCTCCTAAATATTTCTCATCTTTAAAAATCAATATAAATGATGAAGATATCAAAAATAATAGAGTAGTAATAATAATAGCAATCCAACAAGAAGAATATGGTGTCGTTATTATTTGATTTAATATATTATGTTTATATTTTGGTCCTGCTATTATATAGTTTGTACTAGGACTGTAATCTAAACTTCCTGGTAATGCTAAAATATTATTCCAAGCATCTATAATTTCCATAGACCAATATCTTTTTTTTCCATTTATTTTAGGTATTTTAGGAACTTTAATTATTTGTGGACTTTCTGTTAGATCCAAGTATGATATACAGTATGTATTATCTAGATCTGTTTGTATGTCTAATATGTTTTTGGAATATGATTTATATAAGAATTTATTTGGTGGTAAAGGTATATTATTGTATTTTTTAAATTTTTCCATATCTTGAAAGTTTTCCTTATTGAAATCTATTGGAATATCTCGGTTTACTTTAAATAAAACTACGGGCCAAAAATAGTACCATAGATCATTAAAACATTCAGGATAGGACAAGTTATTTTCTTTGATTTTTTTGTCTACGAAATCATATTGTATTAAAATTTTTTTTAATTTTTTGTTTTGATAATATTCAACAATATCTGTTTTTTGCGATTTCCAAAACGATAACCAAACGATCCATAATATTAAAAATATAATATTCAAAACTAAAAACGATATTTGTTGATTAGAATTTGTTTTATTCTTCATATTTTTTATATATAAAAATATTTTTATATATAAAAAATGTATCAATATATTACAGGATTCTTTATAGGAATATTTGTTGCAACTAAATACGATTTTGAACCATATGTTACATGTTTTGAGAAAGAAAGTATTAAGTTTTTGAATTCAATTAAGAAAAAAAATATAATAGAAGAAGAACCATATCAGGTACCTGTAAAAGAAGAAAAAAAAGGTTGGTTTTAAATTTTTATATATAATAAAATGACAGATCGTGTAATAACATTTATAATTATAATACTAATTGTGGTATTATGTTTTTATTTATATTTTTTGAATCTCAATAATTCATCTTAATTATTTTCCCACTAAAGTTCTATTAGAAACTTTTTTCATCATACATCCGTATGGTGAATAAGCTTTTTCTAACCATTTTTTAATATAATTACTAAAGTAAATTTTAAGTAGAGATATTCTTAAAATTTTTGTCTTGGCAGATTCAATATTTTCTGTATATGTTTCAAAAAAATATAAGCATTTTTCTTCAATATTTCTTTTAGCAAAAACAAAATACCCTGTATAACTACCAGGATCTACTCTGTTTACAAAATGAGTTATAGCATCATTATATACAGTCAGATGTTTATATTTCTGTAGTTTAGGTGATCTAATTATATTATCTACCCTTTCGGGTACACTTGGTGGTGGATAACTGGAATAATGATCGAGCATTTTTTTAATTTATAAATTAAAAAAAATATCAATTTAAATTGATGAGCAGATTCCTTGCCCTAAATGTTCTGATTTAGATATAATAAACCCAGTATCGAGAATGCTTTTATATATATCATCAACCATTACTGTTTTTGCTTTACTAGTTTCATTATAAGAAATAATATTATTAATCAATTCTTCGCATTCAAGCTCCATAATATGTTTAATTGATTCAACACATTCAACAGACATTGACTTTACACCTGCTTTTTTGCACAATCTTTGAATAGATGGTTTAGTTATGTTATGACTATCCATTTTTGTTTAAAAGTTTATTTTTTAAGTAGAAATAAAAAAAGTTTATTTCTACTTAAAGAAGTACGTATTTGTTAGAAAATATGTCTAATACTAGAAAACAATTTAGATACTTTCATAATTATATACCTAGATTTATTAAGAATAAATATCCTGAAAATGGTGTAACGTCTAATTGCCGTGATCAACTTAATAGTTTACTTTGCAATTTGACCGAAATTTTAGCAAATAAAAGTATTGTCATTATTAAACATAATAATAAAAGAACTATTACACCAAATGATATAAAAGGTGCTATTTCTATTATTTTATCAAGAGAAATGTGCAAAAATATTATGGTAGAATATGAATCTAATATTGAAAATTATAAATATGATTGGGTATGGGATAAAAATAGAACAACTTCTGGTTATCATCATAATTTATATGATAGTACCAGAGGTACAGGTAAACAATTAAGGTCAAATACTACTGACGCAGAAATCTCACAAGCACAAGGTGTAACAGCTTTTAATTCTGATGGTTTTTCTTTAGGTACTGATGACTCATCAAACAAAACAAGTAGCGAGTATGTAGCATGGCAATGGAAAGCTAATGGTGGAACGACATCAACACTATCTGGAGGAATCTCAGCAACAGTACAAGCAAATACAACAGCAGGATTTTCTATTGTTAAATTTACAGCAAGTGGAAATAATAACCAAGTTGAACATGGTTTAGGTGCTGTTCCTCATTTTATTATAGCTAAAGGAAAAGACGTAAGCGATAATTGGTTTGTTTATCATAAAAGTATAGGCCCTAATGGATACATAATGTTAAATCAAACTAGTGCTACGGATAGTCCTAACTCAACAGTTTGGAGAAATATTGACCCAACAAGTCAATATTTTTATGTAAGTAGCGGTGGATTTAATGATGATTCTACAGATGTTATAGCTTATTGTTTTGCCGAAAAACAAGGTTACAGTAAATTTGGTAGCTACACAGGTAATAATAATACAGATGGGCCATTTGTTTATACAGGATTTAAACCAGCTTGGGTTATGATTAAAAGAACAAGTGGCACTGAAAACTGGGTTTTATGGGATAATAAAAGAGACCCTTTTAATAATTTTTATCATGTTCTTTTACCAAATGCCTCTAGTGCAGAAGACACATCTAATGCAGGAAGTGGGGGTAGATATGTTGGTGATTTTTTAAGTAATGGATTTAAACTTAGAAACACTCATGATACATCAAATAGTAGTTCAGATTACATCTACATGGCATTTGCAGAAAGCCCATTTGTATCATCAGAGGGTGTACCAACAACAGCGAGATAATATGTACTTTACGACCGTAAAAAAAACAGGTAATATAGGAAAAACAAAATGTTACTAGGACATGGAGCAGTAGCAGAACAGCCAATAGCTTCAATAAGAGGCACGGGTGTTCAAAACGTTGGATCCGCTTTTATTAGTGGTCTTTCTTTTGCCGCTAGTGTTGGGGACGAAACAGTAACCGCAGGTGCTACTATTTCTGCGGCTACAAACGTTGCTACATTTACCCTAGGTAATGAAACTGTAACCGCAGGTGCTACTATAACACCAACGACAGCAGGACAAATAACAGTAAGTCTTGGTGAAGAAACACCATTTGGTGAATCTTTCCAAAACTTAATTACGTTATCAACAGGAACGCCAAACTTCTTTATTTGGAATGAGGTTGATGACTCACAAACCGTAACTTGGACCGACGTTGAACCGGGGTCCACGGACTAGGAGGCTAAATGGCATCAACATATTCAAGCACTTTGAATCTAGAGCTTCAAGCAAGTGGAGAAAACTCTGGAACATGGGGCGACATAACAAATAATAATTTACAAAAAGTAGAATCAGCAATCAAAGGCTACGTCGCTGTAGCTGTTGCAAATACAAATGATTCACTAACAGCAAATGATGGAACAACAGCAGACGAACAAAGTAATGCAATCATCAAACTAACAGGCACTTTATCGGGCGCTACAACAATGAGCACCGAAGCCGTGGAGACATGGTACATTGTCGATGATGCAACAACACACGGTGGTAATAACCTAACCTTTAAACCTTCTGGTGGAACAGGTGTCAATCTTGTTGAAGGTGCTAAACACATCTTATATTCGGATGGTTCTACGATGTTCGATGTCTTGAATGATGCAGGAAACATAAAAGCAAATGGAACATTAACGGTATCGGGTAACACATCTCTTGATGGTGGTTCTTTTGTCTTTAATGAGTCTAGTGCAGACTTAGACTTTAGAATTGAATCTAATGGTGCTACTCACATGGTTTTTGTTGATGGTGGTAATGACAGGGTAGGTATAAATACAGCTTCTCCTTCTAAAACATTAGAAGTTACAGGAACATTTAAAGTTAGTGGAGACACAGATATAGATGGTGGTAATTTTGTATTTAACCAAGCAGGAGCATCTGTTGACTTTACAGCAGAAACTAACACACTAACACACGCTTTCTTTATTGATGGTTCAGCAGATAAAATTGGATTTGGAACATCAGCACCTACAAATGGTTTTGTTACAATAGATCAAGCAAGCTCAACTGCGGCAATAGCAACTCTATCATTAGATCAAGGAGACGAAGATCAAGAGTTTATCGATTTTAGAGGCACATCTGCTTCTGATAGTACAGCCAGTATATCATCATCTACAGATACAGGAGGAAGTAAAGTAGGCGCAATACGTATTAGTGTAAATGGCACTGATCGTTTCATAAGAATTTATGACACTGCGATTTAATTATGCCACTAACTAAACTACAAATAGCACCGGGTATAGATAAACAAAATACCGAATATGGTGCAGAAGGTAAATGGGTTGATTGCGATAACGTTCGCTTTCGATATGGTTTACCGGAAAAAATTGGTGGTTGGACAAAAGTAACAAGTGATGCTCTCGTCGGCGCAACTCGAGCTATACTTACCTATTCTGCCTTAAATGGTGTTAAATACGCCATTTATGGTACGAATAAAAAACTCTACGCTTATTCAGAAAACAATTATGCAGACATAACACCAACACGGTCTACAGGTACTGGTAACATTACACAGTTTGGAACAACAAATACATCTTCTACGGTCACAATAACAGACTCTAGTCACGGTGCATTGATTGGTGACTTTGTCACCATTGCTAGTGTAGGTGGTGCAGTTAATGGTATATCGGCAGCTAATCTACAAGGCGAGTTTGAAATATTAACAGTGCCGAATGCTAATACATATACCATCGAAGCTAAAGCAGCAGCTACTTCTACTGGAAATGCAAGCGTAACAGCTAACGCTACATATCAAGTAAATACGGGCGCGGCGGTCTCCTTATTTGGTTATGGTTGGGGTGCAGGTACATGGAGCACATCAACATGGGATACATCAAGAGAAGGTCTAACAGGTGCGGAAGGTGTTTTACTACAATCATCAAAATGGGCACTTGATAACTGGGGTGAAGATGTATTATCACTACAATTTGATGGAGGCTTATTTTATTGGGACACATCATCGGGACTCTCTAGTAACTTAGCTAGTACAACAAATGTATCAAATGCTCCTACTAAATCTAGATTTATGTTGGTATCGGGTGATGATAGACACGTTGTTTGTTTTGGTACAGAGACCACTATAGGTACATCTTCTACACAAGATAATATGTTTCTTCGTTGGTCCTCTCAAGAGACAACAAATACATGGGCACCAACAGCGACAAATACAGCGGGCTCTTTTCGATTAACAGATGGAAACCAAATCAATACAGCCGTTAGATCAAGAGGTGCGGTGATGGTTTGGACAGATACAGCACTATATCAAATGCAGTTTATTGGTGCTCCTCTTACTTTTGGTTTTAAACAAATAGGTTCAAATTGTGGCGCAGTAGGTATTAACGCGGCTGTTGATGTATCGGGTACATCGTTCTGGATGAGTGATGATTCTTTCTTTATGTTTGATGGTTCGGTAAAAAAGATACCGTGTTCTGTGCAAGATCACGTATTTGATAATATCAATCCAAACGCAAAACAAGATGTATTCTGTGCAGCGAACTCTGACTTTAATGAAGTCATGTGGTTTTATCCTTCTGCTAACTCGACACAAATTGATAAAATGGTAGCATATAATTATGCAGAAAACTTATGGTACGTTGGCACACTATCTCGAAGCTCATGGGCTGATAGTGGTGTGTATGATAATCCATACGCAGCGGAGTTTGAGGCTACTGATACAACAGCAACAATCTCTACTATTACTGGACTTAAAGCAGGTCGTACTTTTGTATATTTACATGAGACAGGTTCTAATGATGATGGTGCCGCGATGCTTAATCATATTGAATCGGGTGATATTGATATTGCTGATGGTGATAACTTTATGTCCGTATCTAGATTTATACCAGACTTTAAAAATCAAGCAGGCACTGTTGATGTTACATTAAAAACAAGACCTTATCCTAGTGGTACACAAACAAGTCATGGTTCGTTTGATGTTGACACTTCTACAACAAAAGTTGATACAAGAATACGAGGCAGACAAGTGGCTGTACGTGTTTCAAGTGACGCTGTTGATGATAACTGGCGATATGGTACAATGAGACTAGATATTAAACCAGACGGAATGAGAGGCGGATAATGGCAAAAATAGCAACAGCACGACTACCAGATGCAAAACCAGAATATTCTGCTGAGCAAATGGATACACTAATTCGTATACTAGAACAAATTATACAACAGTTGAACTTTGGCTATGAGAACGATTTAAAGAATGTAACAATGGCAAGAGCGTGGTTTATTGATGGCTGATTCATTTAAAAGTTTTTCTCTACAACCAGATAGCACTGGTAATGTAACAGCCTATACAGTGCCAACAGCAAACGTTGGAGCTAGCCCTCCTATTCTACCAACAGTGGGAATTGTTAAAAGTATTATTATTTCAAACATTAGTGGTGGTACTGTTAATGTAAAAGTAAGAATGTTAGACTCTAGCAATTCTAATTTAGAGATTTTATTACACGATGCTAATTTAAGTCATCCAGAGGTAAAAGAAGTTTTAACACACCCTATTGTGTTAGAAGAAGCGGATCAAATAAAGATTCAAGCGGCTACAGCGGACGCCGTTGAAATACTAGTCAGTGTACTAGAAATAACAAACGCATAAGGAGAAAACAATGCCGGGAATGAAAATGATGTACAAAAAAGGTGGAACACCAAAGAAGAAAATGAAAAAGAAAAAACTAGCCGCTATGTATGGCGATCCTAAAAAAATAACTAGAGGCGATATTATTACTGCCGCTAAAATGAAAAAGAAAAAAGGTAAGAAGTAATGGCTAAGCTTTGTGCAAGAGGAAAAGCAGCAGCAAAACGTAAGTTTGATGTTTATCCGTCAGCTTACGCAAACATGTACGCTTCTGCTGTTTGTTCTGGTAAAGTAACACCGGGCGGTAAAAAGAAAAAGAAAAAGATGGCTGGTGGTGGAGAAGTTTTAGACTTCAATAAAATATCACAAGACAGAAAAAGAATTTCTAGTTACGCTCAAGGCGGCATTGCAAAAGGCTGTGGTGCTATTATGCAAAAGAAACGTAAGAAGACAAAAAAATCATAATGGCTAAAAAAGGTCTAAGAGCTTGGGTCAAAGAAAAATGGGTAGACATCGGTGCACCCGACGGCAAAGGTGGTTATAAACCTTGTGGTCGAAGCAAAGGAGAAAAGCGTAAAGGCTATCCTAAATGTGTACCTTTAGCAAAAGCTAGATCCATGTCCAAGGGCCAAAAACGTTCTGCTGTAGCGCGTAAGCGTGCAGCAGGAAACACGGGACCTAAACCAAAGAACGTTGCAACCTTTGCGAAGAAAAAGAAGAAGAGGGCAGCATAATGGATAATATTTTTACTGGAGTTACTGGTATGTTGCCTCCAGAGTATAGATTATATTTAGAATCTATGATGCCTTCAATGAATGAAGTTCCAATTGGAGATGATTATTTTAATGATGAAATGAAAAATCAAATGAAAGATGCAGTGCTATCTAATATAATAAATTTTGATGCAGATTCAAAAGGTTTAATTGATGAATTTGATTATAGCACAAGAAACAATCCTAGAGGAACTAATGATCCCGATTCTTTAACAGGCTTTAATCAATTATTTAATACTTTAGGATCTTATAATTATGAAATTGTTCCTAACCCACAAGAACAAGGTGGAGGATTTTTAAAAATTACTGATAGATATGATTGGAATCCAAATTACAATAATCAAGGATATGTTTCAAGCGGTGGAATTGATGTCACTACACCCATGCTATTAAGTCAACTTTATAGACAATTTAATCCTAGAAAAAGAGATATTTCTAATACACTTGAAATGATAGGGAGTCGTTTTGGTCATAAAGAATCGGAAGGGAAAGGTAGAGATGTTAGTATAGACATACCTTTAAGTTCACAAGAAATTTTAAATGCTGGTTTCCCTCAATCAAAAACAACAAATGAAGCAGAGGTTGACTATGGAGGAACTAATAAACCCTATGATAGTAAAGGTAGTTATGGTGGCGGAGAAGACTTTGGTTCTCCTTTTAGAGGACCTAATTTAAGAAATAGAGCACAAGGTGGACTTGTTTCTATTAATACATTAACAAGGAAAGTATAATGGCTAAGACTCCAGCATGGCAACGTAAAGCAGGTAAAAGCAAATCGGGTGGATTAAACCGAAAAGGTGTTGCTTCTTATCGTGCCGCGAACCCCGGGTCAAAGTTAAAGACCGCTGTTACAACAAAGCCTTCTAAGTTGAAGAAAGGCTCAAAAGCTGCTAAAAGACGTAAGTCATTTTGTGCACGAATGACAGGTATGAAAAAACGTTTAACAAGTGCAAAAACAGCTAGAGACCCGAATTCTAGGATAAATAAGTCTCTTAGAAAGTGGAATTGTTAATTAAGTATTGCAAAAGGATGGGAAAATGAGTATAAAAAAGGACGAAACCGTATTAGCTAGTAAGATAGCTCCAAATGTCTTACCGATTGAAACAGCAGTTACAGTCACTAATGCGCAAACAGGTATAGAATATGCTAGTGAAGATGAAGCACAAGCTGACGTGAAAAATCCTGCAACTTCAACAGAAGAAAAAGATATCAAACGCGATGTCGCTATAAAGGTGAATAGCCTAGACATATTCGGAGAGGTCATGAAGTAACATGCAGGGAATAGAACAATTAGAAAAATTTAAAAATTTTGTATCTGACATTGGTGGATTGGGCCGATATGAAGATACGTATATGGTACACGCCGCTGAAGGCGAGACCGTTGTTCCAATGGAAGTATTGGACAAAAACCCAATTTTAAAAGAACGATTATTTGAAACCATGCGTGACATGGGTATTCAACCGGAGAGATATGTTGTCGGTAATGAGTTCAACTCAATTAATCCACTAACAGGACAACCAGAATTCTTTCTTAAAAAAGTATTTAGAAGACTTAGAAAAGCAAAACAAGACATAGGTAGAAGACTTAGAAAGTTTGCTGCTGATAGTTCTGGTTATGTAGCTCCTATTGTAGGGGCAATGTATGGACCATTAGCTGGTTCTTTAGCAGGCGGTATACTTGGACAATACAAAAGAGAAAATCCGGGAGATAAAAACCAAGCATTAAAAATGGCAATCAGAGGTGGTATCTCTGGTTTAACATCTAACCTTGCTCAAGGAAATAATCTTTTAACAGGTAGAGGTTTATCTGGTGGTAATATTGGTGGACCGGGTTCCTTTAGAAGTCCTATGAAAATAGGTAGAGAAATGTTAGGTTTAGATAATCAAGTTGCAGATGCAGGTAATATAACAGATAGTAGTTCGCAAAATGCATCATTTACTAATGAAGCAGATGCAATTAAAAGTTACAATGAAATGAATGCTGGTTTTGAACCTATTGGTACGGAACAACCATATAGACTTATGCAAGCAGATTTCAACGCTCCTACTGGAGTAGACACTGGTACAATAAATGTACCAAACATAGGTACAGATTTAGGAACAGGAACAGGCCCTTTTGACAGTTACGTACAACAAGGATTAGATAGAGTTACACCATTACCAAAAGAGGGATTCTTCGAATCTCTTGGATATGAAGGATCAAGAGCAAATCTTAATCCTCTTAACATTGTAAAAAACATTTTAAAAAATCCTACACCTAATGACATTGAAAATATGATGAATTACCAAAGATTAGTAAAAGGTGGGATGAATAAAAATGTAGCATTAGAAACAATTCAAAATCTATATAAACTAACACCAGCAAAAGCATCAGCCATAGCAGGTGCTGTTACTTATGGTACACAATTAGTCATGGATAAAATGGGTGGCGATGATGATGATGATGATGGATCAAGTGCAGGCTACGAGATTAATCCAATACTAGAAGGAATATTTAGTGGTGGATCATCTGGAGATATATATTACGACTATCCCGATGCAATACAAGCCGCTGAAGGCGGTATTATGGATTTGCAAAATGGAGGAGAGTCCAAGGGACCCGGAACAGGAACAAGTGATTCTATTCCGGCAATGCTAAGCGACGGAGAATTTGTCATGACGGCTAAAGCAGTCAGAGGTGCGGGCGGAGGCGACCGTCGCGAAGGCGCAAGAAAGATGTATGAAATGATGGATAACTTAGAGAGGAGTGCGTAATGGCAACAGATACTACGATTAACAAAGTTGAGTACCCCTCATATATAACTGATCGTCAACAACAATTATTAAATCAATTATTTGGAACTTCGGAATCACCGGGCGGGTTAATTGATCAATCTTTAAATGTTCCGGGTAAAAAAGTAGCGGGACTACAACAACCAACACTAGATGCTATTACAATGGCACAGCAAGGTATCGGTGCTTATGAACCTTACTTACAAGGAGCAGGAGCTTCACAACAATCAGCACTTGCTACAACAGCAGCAGGACAACAAGCACTTGCAAATATGCAGTTTGATCCAAATGCTATCAAGCAATACATGGATCCTTATCAACGAGATGTAACAAACGAAGCATTAAAAGAAATTGATAGACAAGCAGCGATGCAACAAAACCAATTAGCTGGTAAAGCAGCGCAAGCGGGCGCATTTGGTGGAAGTAGATTTGGTTTACAACAATCAGAGACAGCACGTAACGCACAAGATTTAAGATCAAGACGTGTTTTTGAAGACATGTCTCGTAACTATCAACAAGCACAAGCAGCAATGAATGCGGCTAATCAACAACGTGTACAACAAGCATCTGGCTTTGGACAACTTGGCAATATACAAAGTGGTATAGGTCAACGATTTGGACAGTTAGGACAACAAGCACAAAGTGGTTTGCAACAAGACATTAGCATGCTAACTGGTGTTGGTGGATTAATGCAACAAAACCAACAACAAGGTTATGATACTGCATATGCTAATGAATTAAATAGAATACAAGAACCATTTAATCGTCTTTCATTTGGATCAAACATTTTAGCACAAACTAGTCCATTTGGTGGAACGCAAACGCAAACTATATCTCCACTTGCTCAAAACAATCCGTTTGCAACAGCACTAGGAGCAGCAGGTCAAGCATACGGTTTGGGAAGTTTAATTAAACAGTAATGACAATATTACAAAGAAGACTTTTTAATCGTGGTGGTAGCGTGGCCCGTGGAACGGGAATTACGTCTGGTTTAATTAACACACCTAAACGTGGTTACGTTGATGGACCGGGTAGTTATGCAGGAAAAGAGGATGGCGATTTAGCTAAAGAAATACTTTTTGGTTTAGGTAATGACGACGCAACAGGCACTGGTGGTCTTTTAGACACAGGACCAGTACCGGCAGGAAAAATACTTGACGGAGGTTCTCTTGTTGATAATCAAACATACACAACTCAAGTTCCAACTTTAGAAGAATTAACAGAAAAAAATAGAGGCGTTGTTGAATCTATATATGGTCCAAGACCCGATAGATTATCAAAGTCTGAAATTTTAGCACCTTATATCTTAGATTTATCTAGTAGATTACTTGCAACAAAAACAAAACAAAGTGGTATAAAAGGAACATTTGATGTTCTTAGTCAATCTTTTGCTGGAGCCGCTCCTACACTTAACAAAGCATTAGGTGTAAGAAGACAAGAAGATGCGGCGGAAAGAGCCGAACAAATTGAGATAGGTAAGACAGCTTTATCTTTAGCAACATCCGAACGTGATAAACTTTTTGATTCTGCTACTACTCTTGATTTACAAAATTTAAAAAACAATGCACCAAAAATTGGTGACACTAAGTTTCTTGTAAAACAAGGTGATCCAATGATGTCTAAAAACATCGTAGCCGCATATGAAACTGTGGAAACAATTAACGGTAAAAGAATAAAAACACTTAGAGACTTTAATGGTAATTTATTAACAGACGAATATGTTGAATACAAAGGTAATGAAAAACCAAAAGACTTCTCTGCTGTTAACATGAAATTTGATATTGTTAATGATGAAGGTCAAACTGTATCAACAGAGAGAAAAGTTGTTGGTAAGTTTGTTCAAGGAGAAGATGGGCAGTGGTCTCCTGTGTATACATACATTGATGATAGAGGCACAGAACAAGAAGTACCGGGTGACGCGGTCATCATAGGAAGAACGGGTGACGCGGCAAACATTGGTGCAGACAATGCTAACAGAAAAAAACTAGAAGAAATTCAAAACTATGAATATGCTGGTCAAAAATTCATTACACAATCAGCACAAATTATAGATATGATCAGAGCAAATCCAGCCGCTGCAACTGACTATGGTACTTTTGCTGCATTTGGAAATCGTGTAATTGCTGATGCTAAAGCATTTGCTACATTAGCAGGATATGAGTTTGAAGTAGATGATGCAATGGTTGAGAATTGGCTTGATAGTGCCGGTATTGTTGATGCGGCTTTACGATCGGCTTACAAAGATATTGCGATTACTAGAGCGGTATTCGTGGAAGGTGGATCACGAGTCACGGATCAAGATGTAAGAAACCAATTAGATATTATTGGTGGACGATTAAAAGAACCAGAGGCAGCAATTGTTTTATTAGAAAACTTTATTAGAGAAACATCAAGAGACTTTAAATCAAAAGTAGATATATTCGGTAGAGGTAATGATTTGATAACTGGTGCAGATGGAATGTATGGTGATATTGGACTTGATTACTTGTTGCAAGGTCTTGATCTTGAATTTACAACTCCGGGTTTAACAGGAAACACAGGAAATGAAACAGAAAAAACTACTGATGAAAATGTAGATAGTCACATTGATCAAATAATAAAAGGCAAACTTTAATGGTTGAGAATAAAAAATTAGAAAACGAAACTAATGAAGAGAAGGTTCCTGAAACCGTTCAAAATGAGTTTATGTTGCAGCTTGAGGATGAAAGCAAACTTGCAGAACTTAAAAATAGTATCATAGAAAAATATTATGGTGATAGCTTCAACACTGAATTATGGAAGTTTGGTCAAAGTCTTACAGTTGAACAATTAAATGATTTAGCAAAAGGTGATTTACAGGTATATGGTAGAGAGGGTGTATATCCTCAATTAACACAAGACCAAGCTATTCTTTACAAAGACTTTAGAGATGCTCAAAAAACAAAAGCACTGAGAGCGCCAGAGCCACAATTTGATTATGACACAGGTGTTAAAAATAAATTACTTCGTTTTAATTTAGCTAATGCTGATACACAAAACGAAAAAGAATTAGTTTTAAATAGTGTTGTTGGAGAAGGTAACTGGGGAGTAGATAGAGCTGGAAAATATTATTTAAAAGAAGAAGGGTTAATTAATATTGGTGATGAAATACCTTTAGACGAGGGTAAAGTTGGAAGAATTATAGACGAAAAATCTCCTTTCTCTAAACAAGACTTTATTGAAATGTCTGCTTATGCACCACAATTTCTTGCCGCTATGGGCGCAGGTATGCGGTTTAGTGGTTATGGATTTATACCGGGAGTCGTAGCTTCTGGCGTTGCTGAAGTAGGAGGATATCTTACACAAGAACTTGCAGAATATTTACAAGGGTATTCAAACCAACCTTTTTTATTTGCTGAAGGAGACGATCAGTCAATGTTAGGAAGTGCCGCAATGAACTTTGCTTACGGTGCTGGTGGTGAAAGCTTTGTTCGTTTTTTAAGACCTCTTGGTCGTATGATTACAGACCCTCAATCCGGTATACTTGCTTTTAGAGCAAACGCACCTTTGACAAAGAAAAAAGCAGAAGCTTTAATAAATGGAAACACTGAAGAAATACTTTCTGCTTTTCCAGATTTAGAAACAAAATTAAAAGCTGTTTACAAAGATGTGCCCCCAGAAGAATATGCAAATTTATTAGAGGCTTCTATAGCAGCAATGAAAATGAAAGTTTTAGGCGGAGATATATATCAACAACCTAATCGTATAGGAAGTATTCTTGATGAAAAAGCTGGTTATCAAAGTGTTATTCGAGGTCCAGATGGTGAAATAATTCCTAATCCAAACGCAAGTACTGGTAGTAGAATTCCTACAGAAAAACAAATAACAGTACAAGATATTGTAACAGGAGACCCTAGTAAAGGAGTTCCGGGAGGAACACCATCAATAACGCAAGGAGCCGAAAGACCTATTCTAGGAAGATTACAAGCTGTTCTTGAAACAGTGTTTGGTAACAAACGTGATATGGTTAACAGAGTATTCTTGGATAAAAGTATGCTAGCTCTTCGTGCAGAAGCAGCAGGCATGGATGAAAAAACAATTTTTGATTACATAACAAGAAATTTACTTCCTAAAGATAGTCCTTTATATTTATCCGATGCAGCTTTTGGAAAAATAATTGCTGGAAAATTAGGATCAGAAAAAGTTTTTTTAAACGATGCTATTGAACATTCAAGTAAAGCAATAAATGGGCAGTTAGATATTACTTTAAAAGAATTGGATAATTTAACAACGTTTAATAAAGATAAAGCGGATGAAATTTTAGAATCACTATCTGGATATAAAACAAAATATAATGTTAGAAGTGCATCGATATTTAAAAATATTGATGATTTAGCCGGTGTTGGTATTTTTGACGGGTCTGCATTAAAAACAGCCGCTACAGAAATAGAATCTATACTTCCAACAAAACAAGTTACAAAAACTATTACAGAAAGTATAGGGCCGGGAGCAGGGACAAGAACAAGAGAAGTGGTTGAAACAGTTATTGATGATACATTAGTTCCTCCTGTTATTGTTAAACTTCTTCGTGGATTAAAAGAGATGGATGTCAACATGACAGGAACTAATTTACAAGGAGTTGAAAGCTTTATTAAATCCGTCATAAATGATCCAACTTTACTTAAAGGAATTGGTTTTGAAAATATAATGAAATTAAATAACACATTAGATGGTGTTTACAGTAGCGGTATAGCAAAAGCTGCTCATTTATCTCAAGGTGGTAAAGGTGAAATAATAGACAATCTTACAAATGTTTTAAACATGAGAAACGAAGTAGGTAACAAATTAGCCAAAGTAAATGGAAAGTTACTTACAAAATTAGCTCAATCAGATGAAACAATAGATTTAGTTGATGCGGGATCTGTCTTTAATACGCTTGTTAAAACAAATGATTTTAAACAATTAAAAAATTTAATAAATGTAATGCCAGCAGAAAAAGCAGCTTTACTAAAAACAAATTTAAATAAAACTGTTTTAGCAGACATTATTCAAGGTTCAAAAGGAGTAAGCGGAGATGTTAATGTAACTAAGCTTCTTAACGGTTGGGAAAATATGTCTTCTCGAATGAAGACCGAATTATTTTCTATTGATGAACTTCAAAAAATAAACAGTTTAATGTTTCAAGTTAAAGGAATGTCTGGAACATTAGATAACGCAGTTTTAGAAGAAATTGTACAAAAAGGCGGCAACGAATGGGCAGAGACTCTTTCGAGTCATGTTGCTAAGAAATTAGAACTTGATAAATTTATGCAAACAAATTGGAAGAATGTATTAAGTAATCCCGATACCGTTCAATTTGAACAAGCAATTGATGCTATTTTTAAACCACAAAGTTCTAATCTTACAAGTCAAGTTTTAAAACATTTTGAAGGTAGTCCAGAAATTATTAATGCAATTAAAACAAAAGCAATGGAGAAAATACTTCGTGCTAGTATTGATGCAAGTGATAACTTTAATATTATATATAGTGGTGCTAATCTAAATAAAGCATTAGAAAAATATGGTGTCGCTAATTTAAATACTATGTTTGGCAAAGAATTAACAGGAGATTTATTTAGTTTTGCTAGATCTTTAAATTTAATATCACAAGGAAAAGGTAATAAAGGAGGACTTGTTGCGGCAAATTTAGCTTTGGCTCCTCTTAGAAAAGGTGTCGGTGCAATACCAGAAATTCTTACTTTAGGTTTAATTTCAAGAGCATTTGCAAGTAAAAATGTTCTTAAATATTTAGCATTAGGGTTACAGGGTAAAACAGGAAAAAATATTAAAAACGTTACAGAGAATTTTGTTAGAGCAAAATCAGCTATAGTAGCATCTGGAGCAGTTGAAGAAACTGCCGCAGAAGATCCAAAAGGTCCACGAGAATTTATTGAAGAAGGTGGAGCAATGGAATTAAAAGATGATATTCAAAACAGAGTTATACCAGAAGATATTCCTTATGTCCCATTTGTTGAAAACAGAACAGGTACTATACCAGAAGGTTCACGAATGGTAAAAAACATGGCACCACCATTGGTAGATAGATCAGATACCGAGGAACGTGGAAAAGAATTATTTAAAAATGATATTACATTCGCCGCACAAGGTGGAATTATGAACGCAACAAAAGCATTTCAAAGGGTAGCATAATGGCAAATGGCATAGAAGATCTTTCAACAGTTCCTGCTCCAAATCAATCTGTTATTGATACGGTAATAGATATAGCGGCACCATCTGTAACTAGAATAGCTAATGATTTAGGAATTCCTATTAATGATAGTGATACAAAAAGAATTGTAAAGGATGGAGTTGTAGGAGGTGATTCAAGAGTTGTTTTAGATATAGTAAATGAAAAACTTACTAACGTTCCAAATGAGGTAAAAGCACAGCTTGCTGGTGAACTAATTGCGCAAGCTGGAATGTTAACCACTCCGGTTGGACAATTAAATGCGCTTAATGCTACTTTACAAACAGGTGGAGATTTAGTTCAAAGTGGTCTTGATTTTGCAAGCTCACGACTTGATCCAGATGGTATGGGTGCTGATATATTAGGAACAACAAGTGATATTATAGAAGGTGGTCAAGGTATTTTTAGTGGTATGACTGGCGATGCGAATAGAGTTGTAGGTGATCTTGTTATTAATCCAGCAAATCAAATTGTAGGTTTTGCTGGTAGAAATGTTATAGATCCTCTTGCAAATAGACTTAATCCTCTTCTTAATTTGTTTGGAAGAAGACAAATTCAACCTGTGTTTAAAACAAAACCACCTGTACCTCAAAGTTTTATTGATAGACAAGAAGAATCTAGACCAGTATTTACACCTCCTCCTGCTACATCAAATGAAGCAGAAGTTGACTATGGCGGAAGCGGCGGCGGAAGCGGCGGTAGTTATGGCGGCGGAGAAGACTTTAGATCTCCTAGTAGACCATCACGTCCTAGTGGACCAGATTTAAGATTTAGAGCAAATGGTGGCTTAGTAGCTGTATCAAGATATTTAAAAGGTAGATAATGGCTGAGTGGGAAAAAGAAATAGCTGAACTAAAAACGGATGTTAAATACATTCGTGAAGATATAAGTATTATGCAAAAGCAAGTACGCGATTTAAACAAACACACGAATATGGGACTTGGAGGGATAAGAGTTTTATTATTGATAGGTGCTGTCGTTGGTAGTATCTGGACAATTATGAAAATTATGGGTGGTATAAAGTAGTGCGAATACTTTTTATTATCTTAACTTTTATCTTAGTTGTAAGTGCAGTCACTAGCGCAAATGGCGCTGATACAAACACGGTATCTAGCACGGTAGTTACCAATAATACACCACCTACAGCCAATGCACCAAGTGTCGTGGTCAACAACTCAGACATTTGTAAGACAGCGGCGTCAACTGCTGTGCAGACACAAATACTAGGTTTAGCAACCGGTGTGACCATCACGGATGAAAACTGTGAAAGGATAAAACTGTCACGGTCATTATATTCGATGGGTATGAAAGTTGCCGCGGTGTCAACATTATGTGCTGATTACCGTATTTTTGATAGTATGTGGATGGCAGGAACGTATTGTCCATACATGGGAGCTATTGGTATAGAAGCAAAAGAAGGTTGGGAACAAAACCCGGACCTCGTGCCAAAAGGAAGTAGAGTATTTGGTAAGATAGAGTTAACACAAGAAGATGTAAAGGAAATAAATAATGACCAATTTACAAAGTTTGTTATTGCGGCTATGGCTATGTATACCGGCGTTACTGTTCTCGGTATTCCTTTCATTTTCTAGTCAAGCAGTAGACTGTTCAGCAACAACCGTTGGTTTATGTGATGAAGTTGTTGATCAAGTCATTGTTGAAACAATTACCGAGACCGTAGAGCAAAAACCAGACGGCATTCTCACCACAACAACAACTGTTACTGATACTACTACCACAACTGTCACAAATGAAGATAGCGGTGATATTCTTGACGGTGACAATGGTTATGTAACGTCGAGTAAAGAAGGCGACATGGACATTGATTGGGGCGGTCAAGGTCCTGCTAGCATGCCCGCAGGAACTTATTGCGGTGATTTAGGAACTGATAAATGTGCTGAAATTACGGGTAGTGGTAACAGCACATCTACTATGGGTGTTGACGGTATGGGTACAACCTTTGTCAATACTGTGGATATATCTGATCTTGATATAGAGTACGGCGGTAAAACAAATTACACAATCAAGGTAGATAAACAAGACGCACAGGATCGTATCTACATGCACATTACCGGTAAGAACGGTAATACCAATGTGTTCAGTGGCACGGATATATTATCAGAGTCTGGTGTAGCGAGTGGCTATGAAGCATATTCTGGTGGTTTTGACTTTAGTGGTAAAATTACAACCCTTATAATTGAAGTGGGTGGCCGTGATATAAACTTGGCTATCGGACCACTCTTTGATGATGTGACGATAAACGTGCTGTACAACACGATTAATACCATCGTGACACAATCTATTGAAAGTGTTGAAATGTTTGTAGCATTGAATATTGATGCGACCGTAGAGGAAATATCTATTGTTGAGAATATCTTCGAGCACAACGATATAATGTCTTCTCCCGACGGTGATATTAATATTGAACCAGAATTTGAAGAATTAGATATGGAGGTATCTTACGAAATCGTTGAGATTGAAATGGAGATGGAACTACCAACAATGGATATGGATATGCCAGAAATGGATATGGATATGCCAGAGATTGAGGTAGCAAGTGTAGAGACTGAGATTGAAATGGAGATGGAAATGGATATGGAGATGCCAGAGCCAGAGATGAAGGTAGAAGCAGAACCGACCACGGAACCCGAACCAGAAATAGAGGAGCCGGTAAATGAACCTAAAACCGAAGCTGAGCCAGAACCTGCTGATGAACCTAAAGAAGATATGGACAAAGAGCCAGAACCGGAGAAAGGCTCACCAGAGGCTGATGCAGATGAAGATCAACCAGAAGATATGGAAGAACCAGAGGATAAGAGTGAAGCCGAAGAGAAACCTGTAAAGAAACCAGAGTCTAAAAAAGAAAAAGCGGCGAAAAAAATAGTAAAGAAAATGGGAGATAAAGGTAGATATGATTCACAAAATCAATTAAAAACACTTATTGTGATGCAAGTGTTGGGTAATACCAAGACTTTTTTTGACTCACAACAACAACTGAATGATAGGGCAGGCTTCTTTACGGATGAGAGTTTGCCAGACACAGTTATATCTGATAACAATATAGCTGGATATTTCTTGTTCGCAGGAAGTGACGGGCTAATGAACGAAATGGTGATGCAACAATGGCAGAAGTAGAAGTAGGCGGAATAAAATTTCGCGGTGGTAAAATATTTGTAATCTTAACAGCGCTGACTACAGCAGGTGGTGCTTTATGGGGTGGTTTTGAATTTTACAAAGACTACCTAAACATGAAAGATCAAATACAGAGTTATGTCGCGCCGGACTTATCAGAGTTTGATAAAAACATCGCGCTCACAAAAGAAGAGATGAAGAGTAAGACAGAGCTTATTCAGACTGAGATTGATATGTTAATGCAAGAAATGGAAATGATGAT
>WLWG01001320.1_pt1 | contig 22745 bp, 20 predicted proteins | sample 6712871 | NCBI WGS metagenome assembly WLWG01 (sample SAMN12718693, study PRJNA515312) | sponge metagenome | isolation source: marine sponge | host: Mycale hentscheli | place: New Zealand: South Island, Marlborough, Capsize Point | collected 2003-05-01
GCTTGGAGTTCCCGGTGGTTTTCCTCACGGGAATGGAGGACGGAATCTTTCCGCACATTCGGTCCCTCGGGGATCCTGGAGAGTTGGCCGAGGAGCGTCGGCTCGCTTACGTCGGGCTCACTCGGGCCCGGCAGCGCCTCTACCTGACGCGCGCGGTGAGTCGATCGGCGTGGGGAACGCCGGCGTACAACCCGGCCTCACGGTTCCTTGATGAGATCCCCGAGGCCTTGATGGAGTGGAAGCGAGAAGAGCCGGTGGCCCGGCCGATCGGCTCCGGGGGCTTCGGGGCGGCACCGTCGTCGAGTAGTGCCGCCGTCAAGCTCGGTGACCGCATCGTGGGTGGCGGACCGGTGGTGTCGCTGGAGGCCGGTGACCGTGTGACGCACAGCAAATTCGGGCTGGGCACCGTCGTCTCGACATCGGGAATCGGAGACAAGGCCGATGCCATGATCGATTTCGGCTCCGCGGGAACCAAGAGACTGCTCTTGCGCTACGCGCCGGTGGAGAAGTTGTAGCGAGAGACTCGTCGGCTGAGCCTCTAAGCGGTTGCGGCGACCACGGCCTCGGCGACGGCTGGTGCGACATTGCCGTCGAAGACACTTGGCACGATGTAGATACTTGAAAGTGCCTCATCGGAGACGACCGCTGCAATGGCGTGAGCTGCGGCGATCAAGGCCGCGTCGGTGATCCGGTGGGCCCCGGAATCCAGAAGTCCTCGGAAAATACCGGGGAAGGCCAGCACGTTGTTGATCTGATTTGGGTAGTCGCTGCGGCCGGTGGCAACAACCTTCGCGTGCTTGGCGGCGATGACGGGGTCGATCTCGGGGTCGGGATTCGCAAGGGCGAAAACGATGGCGTCCTCGGCCATGGCTTGGACATCCTTGCCAGTGATCACGTTGGGCTGACTTAATCCGATGAAGACATCCGCTCCCTCCAGGGCTTCGGTCACCGAGCCGGCGTGCTTGCGAGGATTGGTGATGGCGGCGAGGGCTGTTCGTTCCTCGTCCATCCGATCGCGACCGGGATATAGCGGACCCTTGGAATCGAAGATGATGATGTCTTGGACGCCGGATTCCATCAAGAGTCGCGCCACGGCGACGCCCGCGGCGCCCGCCCCCATCATGACGACTCGAATGTCCGACGTGTCCTTCTCGACGAGACGCAGTGCGTTATGCAACGCAGCGAGAACAACCACTGCCGTACCGTGCTGGTCGTCGTGGAAGACGGGGATGTCCAAAGACTCCCTCAGGCGCCGTTCGATTTCGAAGCATCGGGGAGCCGAGATGTCCTCGAGGTTCACGCCCCCGAAGCCTGGAGAGATTAGCTCGACGGCTCGAACTATCTCGTCGGTGTCCGTGGTGTCCAAGCAGATCGGCCAGGCGTCGACGCCGCCGAACTTCTTGAACAGGGCGGCTTTGCCCTCCATCACCGGCATCGCCGCCTTGGGTCCGATGTTTCCCAGGCCAAGGACGGCGGAACCGTCGGTCACCACTGCGACCGAGTTTCTCTTGATGGTCAGATTGCGAGCGTCTGCCGGGTTCTCGTGGATGGCCATACAGACCCGGGCGACACCGGGGGTGTAGGCGCGGGCAAGATCGGTGCGGTTCCGCAGCGGCACTTTAAGGTCCATGGTGATCTTGCCGCCGAGGTGAATCAGGAAAGTCGAGTCGCTGACCTTCTCCACCGAGCATCCGTTCAGCTGATTCAACTTGTTGCGCACCAGTTCCACGTGCCCGGAATCCAGCGTCGTGCAGGAAAGGTCGAGAACAACCGAGTGATGCCCAGGGTCGACAACGTCGAGGCCGGTAATCACCGCTCCGGCGCTCGCCACAGTGGAAATAATGGTTCCCGAGGCGTGAAGTTCGGGCGTGGCGATCAGGCGGAAGACGTTGGAATAACCGGGGCTTGAGGGCACGGCAGAAGCCTATGTCGCTCGCGGAGTCGCCCGTGGTCAGGGGACGTCAGGGCGTCTGGCCGTCCGCGATTTCGCTCGAGGTGTTCAGCGTCGAGCGCATAGTCGCGAATTCGACCACCTGTTGACCGATCGTGCGCAGATGTTCGGCGGCGGCGGCATCCGAAGTCGACCCATCTTCGGCGAAACGGGTATCGGCGGCGTTGATGGTGGCACCGAGTGGTGTTGGCCAGCCCCGCAGAGCGTGAGTGATTTGTCGCAACTGCTGCAGCGTCGAGACAGTCGCTTGCCAGCCGTAAGCGACGGCAATACAGCCGACGGCGCGACCGTGTAGGTACGGGGGATCGTGCGATGCAAGATCTTCGATGTAGTCCAACGCGTTCTTCATCATGCCGCTGACCCCGCCGTGGTAGCTGGGGCTGGCGACCAAAAGGCCGTGTGCTCCCCGAACGGCCTCGACCAGCGCCAGGGCCTGCGGCGTCCGATCGGAGGTTTCGGTGTCGTATATCGGGAGCATGAGTTCACGTCCGGTGATGGTGGTCACGTGAGCGCCGGCATCTCGGGCGCCACGGGCGGCGAGCCGCACCGCGCGCTCGCTGGAGGAATCAGGTCTCGTGCTACCGCCGATCGCGACGATCGAGATTGTTGAATCGGTCATGTCGCCACCTCTCCTAGCGATCGAGGACGCTCGTGTTGGCGAGCACCTGCTGGCGGGCCGCCATGGCAGCGCGTTCGCGTCCCCTTGTGGTCGTGCGCGTGAGTGCGACGCTACCGAGTCCACCACCGGCCCGGAAATCCACGGGGGTGTCACGGCGTATGCTCGTGCCCGCTGTCGACCGAAGTCAATCGACCATGCGCGAGTGCTCACGCGCACAGGCCCAGTAGCGTTGGAGGTGGGTGGTGACCAGACCGATCAGGGTTGTCGTAGCCAAACCCGGCCTCGACGGGCACGACCGAGGCGCCAAGATCATCGCCCGCGCGCTGCGGGATGCGGGCGTCGAAGTCATTTACACCGGCCTGCACCAAACACCGCAGCAGGTCGTCGACGCAGCCATGTCCGAGGACGCGGACTTCATCGGCATGAGCATCCTGTCCGGCGCTCACATGACCTTGTTTTCCGAGGTCATGGACCTGTTGAAGGCCAACGAAGCGACAGACATCGTCGTCTTCGGCGGCGGAATCATCCCCGAGTCAGATATTCCGACGCTGGAGGCGCTGGGAGTCGCCCGAATCTTCACTCCCGGGACGCCCACCCAGGCCGTCGTCGACTGGGTCAATGACCGTGCTCGAGCATCCGACGTTTCGCCAACCCGGTAGTACCAAGGAGAACTGTGGACCTTTACGAGTACCAGGCCAAGGAACTCTTCATTCGACATGGCGTGCCGACCACTGAGGGGGATGTGTGCACGACACCGGCGGAGGCCGACGCCGTAGCTGCGAGGATCGGTGGTCCCGTCGTGGTGAAGGCGCAGGTGAAGACTGGTGGTCGAGGCAAAGCGGGCGGCGTGAAGCTTGCGGAAAGCCGACAGGATGCGCGCGAAAAGGCCGAGGCGATTCTGGGCATGGACATCAAGGGTCACACCGTTCATCGGGTATTGGTCGCCGAAGCCTCGGACATCGCCGAGGAGTACTATGTGTCCTTCCTCCTCGACAGAACGAATCGCTCGTTTCTCGCGATGGCGAGCATCGAGGGTGGTGTGGACATCGAAGAAGTGGCGGCAACCAAACCCGAAGCCCTCGCGAAGATCCGCGTGGATGCCCTCGAGGGAGTGACTCCCGCGCTCGCGCGTGACATCGCCGATGCCGCCCACTTCCCGGAGACCATTCGCGCAGACGTAGCCGACATCCTCGTCGAACTGTGGCGGACGCTGGTGGATGAGGACGCGACTCTCGTCGAGGTCAATCCGCTGGTGCAAACCCCCGACGGCCGGGTTCTCGCCCTCGACGGCAAGGTTACTCTCGATGAGAACGCGGCCTATCGTCATCCACATCACGAAGCGTTCATCGACATCGAGGGCACGGACCCCATCGAGTTGCGCGCGGGGGAGCTGAACCTCAACTACGTCAAGCTCGACGGTTCGGTGGGAATCATCGGCAACGGCGCGGGGCTCGTGATGAGCACCCTGGACGTTGTCTCCTACGCGGGGGAGGAGTTCGGAGGGGTTGAGCCCGCGAATTTCCTCGACATCGGTGGTGGTGCATCGGCGGAGGTGATGGCCAACGGCCTGGACATTGTCCTCAACGACCCTGACGTGCAAGCAGTCTTCGTGAACGTGTTCGGTGGCATAACCGCGTGCGATGCCGTGGCGAACGGAATCGTGAACGCCATGACCATGCTGGAAGAGAAGGGCGAGCCGGTGACCAAGCCGATCGTCTGCAGGATCGACGGCAACAACGCAGAAGAAGGTCGGCGCATTCTCAACGAAGCCGAGCACGACCTCATCGAATTAGTAGAGACCATGGACGACGCGGCACGTCGAGTCGCAGAGCTCGCGGCAAGCCGCGCGGCCGGAAAGTAGGAAGCAACCTCATGGCTATCTGGCTCGACTCGAAGAGCAAAATCCTCGTCCAAGGAATGACGGGCTCGGAAGGCACCAAGCACACCCGACGGATGGTCGCTAGCGGCGCCTCGGTTGTCGCTGGTGTGACGCCCGGCAAAGAGGGACAGGACGTTGACGGAATTCCGATCTATAACGACGTTGCCGCTGCCATGGCACACACCGGAGCGAACGTTTCGGTTGTCTTTGTTCCTCCGCGTTTCGCCAAGGCGGCCGTGCAAGAGGCGGTCGACTCCGGCATCCCGTTGGCCGTCGTCATCACCGAGGGAATCCCGGTTCACGACACCGCCCAGTTCTTCCAGTACGCACAAAACTCCGGCGCAACGCGAATCATCGGCCCCAACTGTCCGGGCATCATCAGCCCGGGTCAGTCGAACGCCGGGATCATCCCCGCGGATATCACCCAGCCGGGGCGGATCGGACTGGTGTCGAAGTCGGGAACGCTGACGTACCAGATGATGTACGAGCTTCGCGATATCGGTTTCTCCACCTGTGTCGGTATCGGCGGCGACCCGATCATCGGAACCACCCATATCGATTGCCTCGCGGCCTTCCAGGAGGATCCCGACACCGATGCGATCGTGATGATCGGCGAAATCGGTGGTGACGCCGAGGAGCGAGCAGCTGCATTCATCGCCGAGAACGTGTCCAAACCCGTTGTGGGTTACGTGGCTGGGTTCACCGCACCCGAGGGAAAGACCATGGGCCATGCCGGGGCGATCGTGTCCGGCTCGGCCGGTACCGCCTCGGCCAAAGCCGAGGCGCTCGAGGCAGTAGGCGTCAAAGTTGGTCGCACTCCGAGCGCAGCGGCTCGCCTGATGCGCGAGGTCATGGGTGGCTGACCTGTGCGAGTTGCGCGGCAACGAGTAGCACTTGCCTGAAGTTTGGACCCCCCTCCTTATCGGAGTCGTCGGCGTCGCGATTGTTCTGTACGGGTTTTCGAAGACGGCGATGCCCGTCGCCGCGGTGGTCGGAGGCCCGATGCTCGCCGCCGCCTTGGGGCCGACGGTCGCCGCTGGGTTCGCTCTACCGTTGTTGATCCTGGGCGATCTCATCGGACTGCTCTATTTCCGACAGCATGCGAATTGGCGACTCATCGCCAAGGTGATGCCCGGTGTGATTGCCGGCATCGTGATCACCGCACTCTTGTTCGCCTTTGCATCGACGAGCGTGGTGGCACGCGTGATTGGCGTCTTGCTGTTGGTTTCGGTCGGCCTGGAGATCTACCGACGGCGCAGCCTGTCGCTGGAACGCCGTGATCAAGACGCGAGTGTGCGCCGTCTCGAAGCCGGGTTCTACGGGACGTTGACGGGTGTGACCACGATGGCCGCGAATGCCGGAGGGGCGGCAATGACCCTGTATCTGGTGAAGATGCGGGTTCCGATGCTCACCTTCATGGGCACGAGCGTGTGGTTCTTCTTCATTTTGAACGTGATCAAGTTGCCCTTCGTGATTCCCCTCGGCCTGATCACGAGGGAGTCCCTACTCATCGGCCTGTGGTTCATCCCGGCCCTGGTCGTAGGTGCGCTGCTCGGAATCACCGCGTTTCGGCGAATGAATCAGATCTGGTTCGAGCGCATCGCACTCGCCCTGAGCGCGCTCGCGAGCCTGTGGCTGGTCCTCCGCGGCTAATGCAGTCACACGGCTCATGCAGTCACACGGTTCATGCAGTCACACGGTTCATGCAGTCACACGGCGTTGGCAGCGTGGCGGTCACCGGCCATCCGCGCTGATCCTGGCAGCCTTGATCTGTGAGTGCCCCCACCGTCGATCGTCCTGCATCCACGGTGGAACCACAGCGATTGCGGCCGCATCTTCGACTGATCGCCGCCGTCGGTCGTGGGTTGCTGGGGGTCCGTCGCGTCGTACGCGGTATTTCCCGGGGTGTGGGGCACACGTCTTCACGAATCGGACGCTCGCCTCTGGTGGCCTCGCTGCTCGCGTCTGTCTCCATCGCGGTCGTCGGCCTGAGCGTGGCCGGTCTGGTTGTCGCGAGCGCGTGGTGGGGAGGAGTAGAAGAGGCCGGGACGTGGCAAGACGCCGTGTCCATCACCGGGAGCGTGTGGGTGATGACCTTCGGAGTGCCGATTCGCTTGTCGGGAGTTGACTACTCGCTGCTGCCCTGGGGTCTGATGATCATCCCCGGATGGTTGGGTCATCAGGCCGGCCGATGGCTGGCTCGGGTCGTGCGCCCGTCACGACGTCGAAGCCTGACCGCCAGCGTGGTTCTCACAACAGTGTTCTCGTCGGTGTTCGTTGCCGGCGTATCGGTCGTAACGGATATCCCCGAGGTGCAAACGAGTGCCCGTCGAGCGCTCGTCATGGCCGGCGCGGTTACTTTTGCTGCCGTCGGCTCGGGTATGTGGCGCTCGAGTCCGCTTATCCGCGAGTCGATGCATCGCACGCCGATGGTCGTCCGCGTCATCGTCAGAGCGTCCTTTGTCGGGGTCGCGGCGCTCGCGGGAATGGGAGCTTTCGTGGCAACGGTGGCCGTGGCCTCGTCCTTCGGATCCATTACCGAGCTGCTCGTTTCTTTGAACCCCACGACGTTCGACGCCCTCGTCCTTCTGGTGCTAAGTCTGGGGTACGTGCCGGTACTGGTGAGTTGGTCTGTCAGTTACATCGTCGGTGCCGGTGTTTCACTCGGGCCCGACGTGCTCATCTCACCGTTCGTGCCTGTCGTCCCGGCGACACCTCTGCCTGCTTTTCCACCTCTGGCGGCGCTGCCGGAGACTGCCGGCCCCGGAAGTTGGGGATTACCTGCCCTCGTCCTCGTGTCCGGGGCGCTTGTCGGTCTGCTCGTTTCCCGCTTCGCCTTCCGTGAAGGCCCGCTCGTGCGACTGTCCTTGGCCTTTGCGGCGTCGGCGCTGGCAGCAGGGTGGGTGTTCGTTCTGCTGCTCTTGGGCGCCGGGTCTCTCGGTGACGGGCGGCTTGCCGTCATCGGCCCGGACCCGGGTGCCGGCGCCCTGCTCGCAGGCGTCGGGTTGGTCGTCGGTGCCCTACCCACCAGTGTCATCCGTGCCCGGCGGAAGCCCCGAAAACTCGCGTCCGTATCCACGGAGTCGCCGACCGCAATCGTGGGAGCCGATTCCTGATGGACGGAGAAGATCCGCGGACGCTCGTGCGCAGCGCAGCGGCCTGGGCTCTGGGCACCTTCCGTCGCAATCTGCTCGCCTTCGTTGCCCTCGCGGCGGTCGTCACGGCGGTGCAATTCCTCCAGCAGATAAGCCTGCGCCCCCTCAACGACGTTGTCGACCAATGTGCCGACCCGCAAACCGAAGGACAGCAGGCGGCGTGCGCGAGTGAACTTGCGACGCGAGCCCTGACCTCGGGTGCCCTCACCCTCGTCTTCGCCATCATCACCGTCATCGTCACCGTGGGTGTGATTCGCGCAGCACTGCGGTCCACCCAGGGACGCGAGCCCGGCTTTGATGCGCTCCTGGATGGTCACAACCTCGGTCGGTACCTGGGCTTTCAGTTGTTGTACGCGATGATGGCGGGCCTCGGGATTCTGCTGTGCGTTATCCCGGGATTGCTAGTGATCTTCTTCTTCCAACTCGGTCCGTATTTTGTGTTGGACCGCGGAATGCGCATCGGCGAGGCCTTTACGGCCAGCGCGCGACTTATCCGGCAGAATCTTCCGGCCGCGTTTCTGATGACAGTCGTGAACGCGCTCGTGCTGTTGCTCGGCGGTCTCGTCTACGGAATTCTCACCCTGGTCACGTTGCCGCTCGCGACGCTGTTCACCGCGTATCTGTACCGACGGTTCAATGACGATCCAGTTATCGGATAAGTGATCGACAAGTCTCCGCGCGGTCCGCACTAGGCTCCACGGGTGCCGGATCTGCGAATCGTCGTGCTCGCATCGGGTGCAGGCACTCTTCTCCAGGCACTGCTTGACAGTGACATTGGCAGGCGCATCGTCGCGGTCGGCTCCGACCAGTCGGAGGCCCCCGCGTTGGCCCGAGCATGGGCCGCCGACGTCCCCACCTTCGTCGTCCCGATGGCCGAAGACCGCGAGGTCTGGAACATCGACCTCGTCCAGCATCTGCAGGCCCACGAAGCCGACTTCGTGGTCACCGCTGGATTCATGCGGGTTCTGGGCGGAACGGTCATCGAGGCATTCGAGAACCGGATCATCAACTCCCACCCGGCGTTGTTGCCCTCCTTTCCCGGTGCCCATGCGGTGCGTGATGCTGTGGAGAGCGGCGTGAAGGTGACCGGCTGCACGATTCACATCGTCGACGAGGGTGTAGATACCGGCCCGATCATCGCTCAATGTCCGGTAACCATTGACGACGGCGATACGGTCGAAGCCCTACACGAGCGAATCAAGGAACACGAGCGAACACTCCTCGTCGACGTGCTGGGTCGCATTGTTCGCGAGGGAGTATCCGTAGACGGAAGAACGGTGGCATTCGGGTGAACGATGACGTGGGGCGCCGAGACATTCGGCGAGCGCTCATTTCCGTATACGACAAGACCGGCCTGGAGGATCTAGCGCGTGGCCTGCACGCGGCCGAAGTGGAGATGGTCTCCACCGGGAGCACTGCGCGAGTAATCGCCGCCGCCGGACTACCGGTTACGCCGGTCGAGCAGATCACGGGTTTTCCTGAGTGCCTTGACGGTCGAGTGAAGACACTGCACCCGAAGATCCACGGTGGATTGCTGGCCGACGTCCGCAAAGCCGATCACCGATCGCAGCTCGACTCTCTCGATATCGCTCCCTTCGAACTCGTCGTCGTTAATCTGTACCCCTTCACCGAGACGGTGGCTTCGGGGGCGTCGGTGGACGAGTGCGTCGAACAGATCGATATCGGTGGACCTGCCATGGTGCGAGCGTCGGCGAAGAATTATGCGAACGTCGCGGTCGTGGTGTCGCCTGCGCGGTACGAGGACCTCCTGAGTGCCGTCACCTCGGGAGGTTTCACGCTGGCCCAACGAGCGGAGTTGTCGGCGGAAGCGTTCTCACACACCGCCACCTATGACATTGCCGTTGCCACTTGGATGGCGGCGGAGGTCGTTGGCGAGGACCCGGACTTCCCCCGCTGGCGGGGAGCGTCGTGGACGCGGCGGGACGTGCTGAGGTACGGAGAAAACCCCCACCAGGGTGCAGCGGTGTACGAAACCAACCCTCCGCAGGCGGGAGTTGCCACGGCGATTCAGGTTCACGGCAAGCAGATGAGTTACAACAACTATGTTGATGCCGATGCCGCCCTTCGTGCTGCCTTCGACTTTTCCGAACCAGCGGTCGCCATCATCAAGCACACGAACCCGTGCGGCATCGCTGTTGCCGAGAGCGAAGAGCAGGCCTATCGCAAGGCGTTTGCGACCGACCCGGTGTCGGCCTTCGGGGGAGTGGTCGCGGTCAATCGCACGGTCTCGCGCGCACTGGCGGAGGCGATGGCGGAGGTGTTCATCGAGGTCATCATCGCTCCGGACTTCGAGCGGCCGGCGCTTGACGTGCTCCAGCAGAAGAAGAATCTCCGAATCTTGCGCATGCCCGGTCCGGGCTCTGGTGAAGGCACGGAAGGGCGAATCGTCACCGGGGGCATGCTCGTGCAGTCGATCGACGAGGTGTCTGCGGAGGGCGACGATCCGAGCAGTTGGTCTCTTGTGGCCGGAAATGCCGTTGATGCAGACACCGGCAGGGACCTGCACTTCGCCTGGAGGGCCTGCCGGTCGGTGAAGTCCAACGCCATCTTGCTCGCCCACGACGGTGCCGCCGTCGGTATCGGCATGGGGCAGGTCAATCGCGTGGACTCCGCCCGACTCGCGGTCGAACGTGCCGCCGGTCGGGCGAAGGGAGCCGTCGCTGCTTCGGATGCCTTCTTTCCCTTCGCGGATGGGCTTGGGGTGTTGATCGATGCCGGAGTACGGGCCGTTGTCCAGCCGGGGGGCTCGGTACGAGACGACGAGGCGTTCGCGGCGGCTCAGGAAGCGGGCATCACGATGTACACCACCGGCACCCGGCACTTCTTCCATTGATGGCTGATTGCATGAACGGGGCAGGGCCGCGTCGATGAGCGGCGGCGCTCGCTCGTGGATTCCGTGGTTAGCGGCCGCAGGAGTCGGCTCTCTGACGGCGGTGCAGTCCCGAGCCAACGGCTCACTGGGAACGATTCTGGAAAGTGGCCTTCATGCATCCGTGGTGTCTTTCGCGGTGGGGCTCACCGTATTGACCGTTGTGGGGCTGACGGTGACGCGTATCCGGCTCGGATTGGTCCGCCTGCTTGCCGCGCTTCGATCCGGTGAGATGCCTTGGTGGTGGGCAATGGGAGGGGTCTTCGGGGCCCTGTTCATTTTTTCCCAGAGTTTCACGGTGGGCATTATCGGTGTGGCGCTCTTTGCGGTGGCGTTGGTCTCGGGTCAGAACCTCGCGTCGCTGATAGTGGACGCCGTAGGGCTAGGCCCCCGCGGTAGACAGCCCGTATCCGTCGTGCGTATTGCTTCTTCCACGATCGGCATCGTCGCCGTCGGCATCGCTGTGTCTGGGCGCGTCGGGGAGGACTCACTGTCCGTTCCCGCCGTGGCGCTATGTGTCGTCGCCGGCATTGGCGTTGCCATTCAGCAGGCGATCAACGGGAGATTGACAACGATTTCTCGCGAACCGATGGCTGCAGCCTGGGCGAATTTCGCCGTAGGCAGTCTCATCTTGACGTTGGCCCTGCTGATGATCACTGCGGCAGGAGCGCGTGCACTCGAGCCTCTACCCGCAGGTCCGTGGTGGCTTTACCTCGGGGGAATTATCGGCGCCATCTTCATCGCCACTACGGCCTGGGTGGTGGGAAAAGTAGGTGTATTGGCCGTAAGTCTCCTGGTGACGGCAGGGCAGCTAACGGGAGCGCTTGTGCTCGACGTCGTCATCCTCGACGTCGTTGACGGACCGCTCATTGTGGGCGTGCTTCTTTCTTTCGGCGCTGTCGCATTGACGGCTTCCCAGGGGCAAATCAGAGGTCTACTCGGTCGGCAACGTGTGTGACTGCCTTGCTGATCTCCAATCCGTGCTGCGTTCCTCGGTCTTGTCAATTTGAGGGCGGGGCGGTGGAGGAGCGAATGATGAGTTCGGGAGTGAGGCGTACCTGTCTGATGGGCTGGGGACCTTCCTCCGCGATGAGACTTAGCAGGAGGCGTGCCGCCTCGGCACCTATGTCATGTTGTGGGACGCGCACTGAGGTGAGCGGCGGATCGACGAGATCCATAAATGGCATGTCGTTGTAGCCGACGACGCTTATATCGCGTGGGCAACGTTTGCCTAGCTTCTTCGCCGCTTCAATAGCGCCGAGGGCTAATTGGTCGTTGGCGCACACGAGAGCCGTAGTCTGATTATTTCCCTCAAGCAGCGAAAGGGCCGTTGCCGTCGCGGCGGTAATGCTCCAAGATTCCACCGTGGATGGCTTGCGAGCGGGGGTTAGCCCGTTTGCCCGCATGGCTCTGGTGAAAGCTTGTCTACGTTCGTACCCTGTTGACGACCATGCGGGGCCAGCCAAGTGTGCGATCTCCGTATGGCCGAGAAGACGCAGGTGTTCCACGGCGAGACGAATCCCGTTTTGCTCATCAGTGGCGACGCTTGAGACCTGAACATTCTCGCTGACTCGATTGATAAGAACGAGAGGAAACTTTGGAGCAAGTTCGGCGAGGAGAGGGTGCTCTCGGCGTGCGGTCGCGAGTATGAAGCCGTCTACTCGCCGAGCACTAAGTGAAGCAACGACGGATTTCTCGGCGAGAGGATCGTTGTCCGTGTTGACCAAAAGCGGGGTGTAGCCAGCGTTGGTCAGAGTGTCCTGGATCCCACGCACCATTCCGGGAAAGAGCGGATTCGTCAGATCGGGAATGACCACTCCGATGGTGTGCGATCGGGATGTTCGGAGTCCGGCAGCCATGGGATTTGGGACGTAGTCGAGTGCACTTGCAGCCTTACGGACTTTGGCCACCGAGGTTGGGCTAACCAGGTGCGCTGTCCGTGGATTAAGCGCTCGGGAGACTGTCGCTGGATGAAGGCCTACTTTCTCGGCTATATCCTTCAGGGTCGCAGCCATGCCCCTCACCATAGGCGATGCCCGAGATTGGACGCCCGGAGTTTTGTTCTGACTGGTTGGGCTGGTGGCGAGCATGGCCGCTGGATGGGCGACGTTCCGGGCGACGAAGACTCGTAGCAAAACCGGCGCAAAATTCCAGCCAGCTTTGGCTCAGGGGTTGGCCAGTGCGGCGACGGCTTCGGGTAGGGGAGCATAGGCCTGGGACTCGCGTCGGATCCGGCACAACTCAAGCAAATCTTCCCGGGCTACGTTGGGGTCCAGTAGGAGTCCAAAGCGAGGATCCCGGAGGAGCGCGACGTACCCTGGTGTACCGAGTTGCTCGTTGGCAGCGTTGAGCACCGAACGGACGGATTCCTCGGGAGATTCGAGTATCCACTCGGTGGCTCGAGTCCAAATATCGACAAGATCCTTGGCCACGCCGGAATCAAATTCCGCCTGAACGGCGAGAACGGTGCCGAGGTAGTTATCAGAGATGTCGGCTGACGTGAGCCATTCGCGCATGCTGGAGGCTTGGGCCGCGACTCGAGACTCCGCGTTCAGGATGGAAGCTGAGGCTTGACCCTCTTTCATGGCAATGAGCCGCTTGGGCGTGGCTCCTAATTCGACAAACGTGGCCTGATCTCTGGATACTCCGCCACGCTCTAGCATTCGGAACAATAGTAAAGCGAATCCGGAACGGACCACGTCGACACCGATCTCGGTTCCCCGCAATTCTGCAACCGACGTGAACTCTGGTCGTGAGAAAAGCGCCAAGCCAAGGCCCCGGTCAATCGTTCTCAGCATGCGAACGTCGAGCTGATGACCCAGGGGCTGTTGATCCGTAGTGGCGTACAACAAGACGTTGTCGGGGCTCGTAATGGCGACGTCGATATGACCATCGTTCAGAGCGGAGAATTGAGAAGGAGAAGACGGCACTCGGGTCGTGACCAAGTCAAGGCCGCATTCCTTGTCCAGTTGAAGATACCGAATCGCGTGAAGCACGGCGGAGTCGCTGAATTGGCCGATGGTCAAGCGTTTCATTTCGGCGCCCTTCTTTGCGAACCTTTGCCTTACCTGGCTTTGTGCAATCGTGAGCCGTAGCGTAGGACATTAGGGCGACAATCTGGAGAGCATCCGGGAGATCGTTTATGGGATCCAAGTCACTATTTCACATCTAATAGGGGACTTCCCGTTGACAACTAGCCCCATGCGTTGCAGAGTCCGGTTTACGCAATCGATTGCTAGTTGTCGGAGGTTTTCGATGGGTGAGTCAGGGTCAGAAAGGGTCCGCTTGTGAAGGTCGGGTCTAGCCAGCAGATGACGGTGGGTTGGATCGGCCTAGGGAATATGGGTGCACCGCTTGCTGCTCGGTTGGTGAGAGTCGGTTACGACGTCCAAGTGTGGAATCGAACCGCCGCCAAGGCTGAACCGCTCGTGGATGAGGGTGCAACGGTAGGTGAGACGGTGCGCGATCTCGCCCACCGAGAAGTCGTGTTCTCGATGGTGAGTGCCTCAAAGGATCTCGAGCAAGTGATGCTTGACCCAGAGGTAGGGCTGCTCACCGGGGAATCCGTTCCCAAGATCGTGGTGGACTGCTCGACGGTGAGCGTCGAGACAAGCAAGAAGATTCGCGAGGCTGCCTCGGAGCGTGGGACTCGCTTCTTTGCAGCCCCCGTTTCGGGTAATGGCAAGGTCGTCGCCGCCGGAAAACTGAGTGTTGTCTGTAGCGGTGATGAGGAGACTTTCCAGCTTGTCCAACCGATGATCGAGTCCTTAGGTCGGTCGGTCACTTACGTAGGTGACGGTGAAGCAGCACGGCTGGTAAAGATTTATCACAACCTCTTACTAGGGATCTACACGCAGGCGTTGTCCGAGATCCTCGTTCTGGGAGAGAAGGCAGGCGTCAAGCGAGAAGCCGTGATGGACTTCATCAACAATTCCGTGATGGGTTGCATTTTCAGCCAATACAAGACGCCAGCGATGGTTAATCTCGATTTCCATCCAACGTTCACTCCCATCTTGTTACGAAAGGATTTTGACCTCGGTCTCGCTGAAGCTCGCAAGCACGAAGTGCCAATGCCCATCACCAACATGACCCGGGACATCGTCGAGTCCAGCATCGGTCATGGCCACGAGCGAGATGACTTCGCAACGTTGCTCCTCATTGCGGCAGCAAATGCGGGAGTTGAACTCCTCAGTGAGAATGCAGAGGTGTCTGATGGATTGGAAACGCCGTGAGTGTCCGAACGCCGCCCGGTGAATGCCTTCGCACTTGGCAAACTTCCGGCTCAACCTGCCGCGGGACGCGGTGCGCCCTGACTGGTCGCAAGAACCTGCGAGGGTGACGTGCAGGTACGGCAGTATCTGATCCGGCGCTTAATGCTGCTGCCGCTCATCATGCTTGGCGTCAGCATCATCGTGTTCACGCTTACTCGCTTCACCGGTTCGCCTGTTGGCATCTATGCGACGCCGAATATGACTCCCGATGAGGTGGCTGCGCTAGAAGCTCGGTATCGACTCGATGAGCCGATTCCCGTGCAGTACGCCTACTGGCTGGGAGGGGTGCTGCGAGGTGACCTGGGTTGGTCCGGCGTGTCCGTAGCACCCGTGACGGAGGTCATTGGGCTCAAGATGACGGCAACGTTAGAACTGGCTCTCGCCGCAGCGCTGATCGCGATCCTTGGCGGGATTGCTCTGGGAACCATCGCGGGAGTGAGAAGAAACCGAGGCCCCGACCACGCCGCCAGGTTTTTTGCGATCGCTGGAGCGAGTACCCCTACCTTCTGGTTCGGATTATTGCTGCTCATACCGTTCTATCTATGGCTCGACTGGTTCCCGCTTGGACGATCGACTCCGGAGATATTTGACTCCATCACACATCTGACCGGCCTATACACACTTGACTCGCTTCTGAACGGCAACGCGTCTGCATTTTGGGACGCCATTCGACACCTCATCCTCCCCGCGGTGGTTCTCGCCTTCGGTGCCATGGCGATCATCGTTCGAATGATGCGCTCGTCCATGGTGGAAACGATGTCCGAGGAATATGTAGATGCGGCACGAGCCAAAGGATTACCGGAGCGCGAGGTAGTCAAGAAGCACGCTCGACGTAATGCCTTTGTTCCGACAGCAACGGTCATTGGACTGTCATTTGGGTTCCTGCTTCAGGGAGCAGTAGCGGTTGAACTCATCTTCCGCTGGCCGGGATTGGGATCCTGGGTCACGAGCGCAATTCTTTCCGGCGATCAGGCGACGATCATGGCTTACGTCCTCGTCACGGCTCTGATCTTCATGCTCGTGAATCTTGCTGTGGATATTGCCTATGCGTACCTTGACAGAAGGGTGGTGCTCGGCGGATGACCGCGGTTACGGGTGAGCATTCTTCTTCGATTGATCCGAACACGACTCCTCGTCGCAGCGCCTCCTCGGTGCGGTGGGCACGTCGTCTTGAGGTTTTTCGCGAAGTTCTTCGCAATCCACTGACTGTCATTGGTTTTGTCATCATCATCTTGTTCTTGCTGATGGCGATTTTCGCGCCGCTATTGGTGGGCGCCAACGAGCCGGATCCGTATCAGTCTCCTCGAGATTGGGCCAACATTGACGTTCCGCCTGGTGAGGCGGGCCATGTCCTCGGTACCGATTCGACGGGCGGAGACGTTCTTTACGGCATCGTGTGGGGCTCGCGTTTGTCTTTGCAACTGTCCTTGACGGTGGTCATCTCCACCCTGGTCATCGGGACGATCGTGGGAAGCGTGGCGGCGATGCGAGGAGGGCGAGTTGACAACTTCCTGATGCGCATAGTGGATGTCTTTCTTGCCATCCCAGAGTTGATTTTTGCACTTGCTATCGCGGCTGTTCTTGGGCCGAGCTTCCGGAACATCATTCTTGCCCTGGCAGTTGTCTTCTGGGTCAAGTACGCCCGCATCATTCGTGGGGAAATTATTCGTGTGAAGCAGACGGATTACGTTGCTGCGGCCAAGGTCGTGGGTGACTCCACGTGGAACGTCTATCGCAAAGACGTTTTGCCTAACGCCATTACCCCCATGGTGGTTCAAGCGACCCTTGATATGGGAAACGTTGTGCTTATCGGGGCAGCTTTGAGTTACATCGGTCTCGCGCAAGCCGGCCTCACTGAGTGGGGAGCCATGGTGAGCGCGGGTCAGTCGGGGATTCTGGCTGGACAGTGGTGGGTTTCGACGTTTGCGGGCCTCGCCATCCTGCTGTGGGCGCTGGCTTTCAACCTCGTGGGCGACGGCCTGAGAGATGTTCTCGATCCAAAGACGGAAGGGCGCTGATATGGCTCACGATGCGCTGCTTCGCGTGGAAGGTCTGACCGTCGACTTCCAAACGTCGCGAGGCCTTGCCCGCGCTGTTGACAATGTCTCCTTCTCCATCAAACGCGGCGAGACTCTTGCCCTTGCAGGAGAGACGGGATGTGGCAAGAGCGTTACCGCTCGATCCATTCTCCGGCTTGTTCCCCAACCACCGGGGATCTACTCGGCAGGCTCGATCTACTTCCAAGGGATCGAAGAAAGCGAACCGTTGGACGTTCTCGAAGCATCGGAGCAGCAGGTGCGTGCGCTGCGCGGGGATCGAATTGCGATGGTGTTCCAGGACCCATCCAAGGCGCTGAATCCTGCGCTAACTATCGGACGGCAACTGGGCGAAGTTTTCGCTGAGCACCGAGAAGCATCCGTATTCGAGAGTGCAGGTCTTGGCACCCGTAGTCGTGGTTCATCTCGTTATCTCCGGCACCGTGGTGGCCTGGTGCGACGCACGGCGTACAGGTTCACTCACCCGTCAGCGACTAAACGTCTGACCGAAGCTCTGGACGAACGGGTACTGCAGGCGCTTGCTGACACGGGCGTACCTAATCCAAGAAAAATGATGACGTCCTACCCGCACGAGCTCTCCGGTGGAATGAAACAACGCGTCATGATTGCCCAGGCGCTTGCGTGCGATCCGGATCTGCTCATCGCGGATGAACCTACGACTGCCCTCGATGTGACCATTCAAGCTCGAATCCTAGATCTTCTGTCGGAATTGCAGGAACGCAAGGGCACTGCGATCTTGTACATCACCCACGATCTCTCGCTCGTCCGTCAAATAGCCGATCGACTGGCGGTGATGTACGCAGGGCGTATCGCGGAAATCGGCGACTGTCGGGATCTCCTCAGCACTCCCTTGCATCCGTACACCCAAGGGCTCATGAACGCGATCCCGCGAGCTGAAACGAAGCGGGGAGAGTTGGCAGCCATTCCCGGGACAGTCCCTGTCTTGATTGATGCGCCACGTCAGTGTCACTTCGTGAGTAGGTGTGCGTGGGCGGGGAAGGCATGCACCACGCACATACCTGCAGAGTCACATCCTCTGCCCGATCGCCAAGTTTCGTGTCTTCGCTTTGAATCGGCAGCGGCCGTCGGGGCAGCGCCGGGTGACATGCCTCAGCAGTATGCGAGTGCGGAGGTGACCACATGACGATCAGCGACGACGTGCACGTCCCAGGAGCCGTCGCGAGTCGACGAAGCCTCATTACGTTGCGGGATGTTGCCGTGCACTATCCGGTCAAAGAGGGCGTTCTGCAAAGAGTGACCTCGCATGTCAAAGCCGTCGACGGTGTATCGCTGACGATTCCCCGGGGATCGACGGTCGGTCTCGTTGGTGAATCTGGGTGCGGGAAGACAACGCTAGGCAAGGTGATCGCGGGCTTGGAAAGCCCAACCTCAGGTGATCTGTGGTTTGATCTCGAGCCCTCTGACGCAGAGGATGTCGATCGCTTACGTGGCAGGGACCCGAAATCCATGTCTGGCGAGGACAAAGAAACATGGCAACGGCTCCAAGGGCAGCATCGACTCGGTTCCATGTCTCGGGAGTTCCAGCGGCGCTATCGTCGGAATTGTCAGGTCGTGTTTCAGGATGCCTTCTCATCACTGAACCCTCGGCAATTGGTTCGTGACATCGTCGGTCGCCCTCTCCGGGTGTACAACGAAGCCTCGGGAGAAGATCTCAATCAGCAGGTTCTCGAGTTGCTCGAGCGAGTCGGTCTTGGCCCGCAGCACCTGCTTCGTTACCCACACCAGTTCTCCGGGGGTCAGCGGCAGCGCATTTCTATCGCCCGTGCTCTTGCGTTGAATCCGGAATTCATCATCTTGGATGAGCCGACGAGTGCTCTCGACGTTTCCGTGCAGGCCCAGATTTTGAATCTGCTCGTCTCGCTCCAGCGCGAATTCGAGTTGACGTATCTCTTCATCACTCACGACCTTGGCGTGGTCGAACACATGTCGGACGAGATCGCCGTCATGTACCTTGGGAGGCTGGTGGAACAAGGTCCAACACGAGAGGTTTTCGATAATCCTTTCCATCCCTACACCGAGGTGTTGCGCGACTCCAATCCTTCGCTGACCGGAGACTCCGTTGCGGATGGACATCGGCGACTGACGGGGTCAGTGCCCAACCCCATTGATCCACCAACGGGGTGCCGGCTTCACCCGCGGTGTCCAGTCGCAGTGAGCACGTGCGGTTGGCGTGTGGACGATGTTCTCGAACAGCTCGAAGTATCGTCTCCTGCTTCCTTCGAGGGAATTGAGGCGGTGGAGCGCTCGAGTGAATTCAGCGCGGTTATTCGCTTGACGGATGATGATGCTTCGCGGGCCATGGCACAAGAGGTGACCGACCTCCGGGGAGCTGTGGGGAATGTCGACGTTGATGTTCGCCGGGATGGCAAGGAGTTGAGAGTGGACTTACCAGAGGTTGACGACATCACCCTCGAGGTAATCGAACCCGGACGAATGAGTGCGTGCGTGCATGCTCAGTCGGGAAATTGGTGGAACAAGTAGGCGTTGAACGGCGCCGCTAACGGAAAGAAGGTACGAATGATGGTAGGTCAAAGAGGCGGCGGTGCCTGGCGCCGATCGCTCGGAGTGATGGCGGGAAGTGCAGCCGTCGCGATGGTCGTGGCCGCATGTGGTGGATCGTCTGATTCCCAGGAGACGGAATCAGGCGGAGACGACAGCGCTGCCACGAGTGAGATCCGTAACGCTGGTGTCATTGTTCATGCCCAAAACGGTGAACCTGCCACCTTGGATCCGGCCCGTGCGGAGCAGGGTGAAAAGGGTGAGGCGTTCATCGACAATGTCTACGAACGACTTCTCGAAGTTGGTCCCGATGGCCCCGACCTTCTACCGAGCCTGGCGACTGAGGTTCCCACCCAGGAGAACGGTTTGGTGAGCGACGACCGTCTCACCTACACGTTCCCACTTCGGGAGGGCGTCACCTTCCACGATGGCTCGGACTTCACAGCGGAGGATGTCGTCTACTCCTGGGAACGGGCCATGACGATGAATCTTCCCGAAGGCCAGGCAGCGGCCCTCGTGGACTCGGTCGAATCCATGACTGCTGTGGATGACTACACGTTCGAGGTAACGCTCATTGAACCGGACGCATCATTCCTGTACTCGGTCGTGAACAACCCGGTTGCCTCAATCGTCAGCTCGGAGTCCGTCGAGGCCAACGGCGGCGTGGAAGCTGATACCCCGAACGAGTGGATGGATACCAACATGGTTGGTACCGGTCCATACACGTTCGGCGAGTGGAAGCGCGGCGAGTCGCTCACGATGGATGTGAACGACGACTACTGGGGAGACCCCGCGCGCGCTGGCGTCCGCTGGGACATCACTCCGGAGGAGAGCTCGCGCGTTCTTGCTCTACAGGCTGGTGACGCGGACATCATTGACATTTCACCTTCCAATGTGAGTGATGTTCGTGAGAACGAGGGAATCGCTATCTTCGAAGGTGGTCTTCTGCTGGAGCCCATTCACCTCGGGTTCAATATGCGCTCCGACGACCTGCCTTCGAGTGACACGATCCCCTCGGATTTCTTCGCCGATAAGAAGATCCGTCAAGCGTTCAACTACGCGTTTGACTACGACACGTACATCAACTCTTTCCTTGATGGATATGGGGCGCGCTACACCGCCTACATCCCACAGGGTGTGTTTGGGTACGACGAGAACGCCCCGATCTACGAATATGACCCCGAGAAGGCAACGGAACTCCTGGAGCAGACCGAATACTGGGATTCCGGCTTCGAGGTGTCGGTACTCGTCCAGTCTGGTGAGCCGGAGTTCGAGGGCGTGGCACTGTTGATGAAGGACGGAATTGAGAATCTGAATCCGAAGTTCAAGGTCAACGTCGTCAATCAGGCGGAAACGCAGTTTGACGAAAACCTCGGTGCAGATCCCGTTCCGTTCGCTCTGTGGGTGAAGAACGCCGATCCAGGTGCGGATCCGCATCAGTTCTTCGATCCACACCAGCATCCGGATGGTGACTGGGGTAGCAAGCACGGCATGCGGGATGCCTACGAGGACCCGGACCGCATCGCCGAACTGATCGACGCTGGAAAGGGAACCGTCGATCCCGAGGAGCGGCAAGCCATCTACTCGGAACTGCAGCAGTTGCTGTACGAAGATCCGATGTGGGTGTACGCCGCGCAAGAAGGCCTGGCATTCCCGTACCGCACGTGGCTGCAGGACTTCACCGTCAACCCGCTGTGGCGAGGACCCCAGTACAAGTACTTCGGTAAGGAGTAATCAGCGGGAGTTGAGAGGCGGGGTCCACCATCGGTGGACCCCGCCTCTGCATTTGGCCACCGAGACCAGCATGAGTGAATACAATCGATTGCATGGCACAGACGCTGGAAGCCGACATCGTCGTTGCGGGTGCGGGGCATAACGCCCTGATCACTGCGGCGTACCTTGCACGGGCGGGCAAGAGCGTCCTCGTTGTTGACGCCCGACCAATTCCTGGCGGTGGGGTGGCGACCGAGGAATATTTGCCGGGGTTCTTCATGGACTCGTGCTCCACCGGGCACACCATCATCCAGTTCAATCCCGTTATCAGAGATGACACCCTTGGGTTGGTCTCGAAGTACGGACTCGAGTACGTCGACCCGGATCCCGTCGCTCGCGTCGCGATGCCCGATGGGGAGCAGGTCGCGATGTACGTCGATCCCGAGAAGACCCACGCGGAGTTTGCTCGCTTTAGTCAACGTGACGCCGATTACTACCTCGACTTCCTTCAGGATTGGGAGCGCGCGAAGGTGGCCTTCGGCAAGGCCAACAACACTCCGATCGGTTGGGGCCCCCCGCTAGATGCCCTCCTCGATGAATTGCCCAATGGGGGAGTGTGGCGTCGTCGTCGAGCAATGAGTGCTGTTGACGTGATCATGCACGAGTTCACCGAGGAACACATTCAGGCATTTCTGCTGTGGGAGGCATGCCAGACATTCGGCTCAGTCGACTTGCCGGGGTCAGGCGTCCTGCCGTACTCAATCATGGGTGGGCGTCAGCAACGAAGTTGGACTATCCCGGTGGGCGGATCAGGAAAACTTACAGATGCGCTCGTGTCGGTGATCACAGAGCACGGTGGAGAGATCCATTGCGACACCACTGTGCAGAGACTTCTGCTTGAGGGTGATCGGTGCGTGGGCATCGAAGACACTCAAGGCCGTCAATTCCTCGCAAAGGATGCGGTGTTGTCCACGATTCATGTCAAACATCTCATCGATATGGCACCCGCTGATGCCTGGGGTGATTCCTTCACCTACGGGGTGGAGACGTATGACATAGGCATTCCACTGTTCGCCGCTTTCCTGGTGATGGATCAGGTGCCGACCTTTGCCGGCAAGAAGCCGGAAGACACGGCGGTCAGCAGTGGTTTGGCCCTGTGGCCGCATGAGGTTGTGTCACAAGTACGGGCAATTCGCGATCGACAGCCTGTGGAGGGATCAGCATGGACGCTGGTCGCAACACCGAGCATCGTGGACCCCTCGCGTGCCCCGGCCGGTAAGCAGACCGTGAAGATATTGGTGCCCGCATCTCATGTCGCCCCGTACGGATACGACAACTGGGATGATGCGAAAGAACGTCACGCCGACGCGATGGTCGAGTACGTGTCGACAGCGGTACCGAACGTCACGGCGGAACATATCGAGGCGCGCATCGCGAAGAGTCCCGTCGACATCGAGCGGTGGAATCCACACATGATCAATGGGTGCGCCCATGGTGGAGACAAGGGAGTGCCCTACAGCGGACCGCTTCGTCCCGCTGCAGGCTGGGCGTCCCACACCATGCCGATCCCCGGTCTGTATCAAACCGGGGGAACCACCCACCCTGGTGGATCGATCACCGGCTCCCCGGGTCGTAACGCTGCCATGGTGATGATGCGGGATCTAGGACTGGAGTTCCCGGGCTAGGTGTT
>WLWG01001322.1_pt1 | contig 22705 bp, 21 predicted proteins | sample 6712871 | NCBI WGS metagenome assembly WLWG01 (sample SAMN12718693, study PRJNA515312) | sponge metagenome | isolation source: marine sponge | host: Mycale hentscheli | place: New Zealand: South Island, Marlborough, Capsize Point | collected 2003-05-01
TGCCCAACTTTCTTTTTCTTCTGGCGTAATATCTTGTAACTTCTTTTTCTCTAATTCGCAATAGTGGATAATCTTATCTAGATCCTCTACTCCGTTTTTGTGCATGTACCTACAGACGTACTTCACAACACATCCTTGAAAAAAGGAAAGATTATTTTTTGAAATAAATTCGTACGGCTGAATACGAAAATACATGTAATGAGATCCTCCTACCTGGACATTCTCTGGTTCTGCATCTTTAAACAAACTTGTGTCTGTCATATTTTATATCCTTTATAGTTATCTTTTGGTCTAACAATGTGTAGATGTGTTTTAGTTCTTGTTGCTCCAACATAAAACAATCTGTTCTCATCGTCAGGATTTTTTTCGTAGTTGATTTGTGTGTTTCTAGATAGGTCAGTCAGCAGCACTACGTTATCTTGCTCACCACCTTTCACACCATGTATTGTTGATAATACAATACGTGGAGATGAATTTAATTTTTCACCGTTTTCTCTCATTCTTCTTATGTATCTAATGCTTCTACTAGGTGCTTGGTCAAAAGCTTCATACCAAATTTTATCTGTTCTCAACCACTGACGTTCTCTTAGTTCAGGTAGACCATACATCCCGTCCTTGTCCATATATTTTAAAGACTGCTTTTCAAAATGGTTTTGTGACATGTAAGATGCAATTCTAACCACTTGATCGTAATTTATATTCACACCTTTACGCACATTTTCCCAATCGATTACAGCTTTGTATAGGTCTTGTTCTTTATTTGTTTTAAATTTGTTCTGATAATACAACCCTTGGGAGTAGAGAGTTTCTTCTACATCAGCCAACATAAATTTTGTTCTTGCTAACACTAGCCAATTACCTTGTTTCATGTTAATCTGTTTGAACTCATCATAATATGAAAGTAAACCTCTTTGCGTTTTTGGTCTCCACTCTTTTGGTAATCTATGTTGTATTTTATTTACTATCTTTGAAGCAATATCGTGAACTACCTGCGGTATTCGGTATGACTGTGTTAGTTGCATCACCTTACCCTTCTGTGCAATAAAACTATCTACGTCTGCACCAGCCCATTTAAATATAGCTTGATCATCATCGCCTGCAATATAAGTATCTTGTGTCTTATCCCATATAGATCTTGCCATTTGCCATTGTGATCTCGATAAATCTTGTGCTTCATCTATAAAAACTACATCAAATCTAGGAGATCTGTCCATCTTTACAAATTCTGTAATCATGTCCGTAAAATCAATTAAGTTATAATCTTTTTTGTATTGATCTAAATCATGTGCAAATTGTTTTAAAACTTTTATATCTACTAATTGTGTGTGTTCATGTTTTTTAAATTGTTCTTCTGGTGTAATGCCACGTAGTTTAGCTAGTTGTATAATACGAAGTATGTCGCTTTTAGTTGTAAACAAACCAGAGTGTTCGTTCTCATACTCATGATAATCCACAATCAAATTTGCTTTTTTACCTAGATCTTCATAGTGTCTACGCTGCATAACTTCATCTTTACGTATACCTAGTCTTCTAAATGCTAATGAGTGTAGGGTTCTAAAATATGGCAGGTCGTCCTCACTAAAATTAAATTTAGACATAGCTCTATTCCTAGCTTCGTATGCAGCTTTTTGTGTGAATGAAAAGTAACCAATCTTATCAGGATCAGTTTGTTTTAAATATTTATCTACTTCGTTTAATAATGTCGTGGTCTTGCCTGTACCAGGTGGACCCAATACAATAGTCTTCAAAACGCATCCTCCTGTTTAAAGACTCTGTCTTTTGGTTTGAATGATTCTTTCTCAAATTCTGGTAATCTTATTACACTAATTTTTTTCTTTGGTAATGCCACTCTGTAGTTTGTATCATAACCACAATGTTCTCTCAACACGTAAAGAGTAAACTGAGGTTTCTCAGGCCACTTATGTCTTGCTAAGTATTGATAGAAAAAATTTGTAAATACAAAATGGTGGTGTGCTTGATAGTTCCAAACATTACCTGCTTCAAGATCCTCTCTTGTTGCACCTGACGTTGCTCTGCCCAAACAATAATTCTCTACATGTTGTTTAAGTTGTTCTATCATACTAGACCCTGCAGGAGCTTCTACCTCTTCTTTATTCATCATCAAAAGATTTATCATCTCATCAAAATCTTTTGGTTTTATCTTTGGTGGCTTTGTATAGATCTGATTCATACATGCTCGTATAAAAAGTCTTTGCTCTTGTAGATCCTCTGCTTTTAATTCTATTCTTTCTCCGTCTACATTTAATCTATATATTGGTGGCTCTGTCTTTACCACTTGTAGATCTTTTAGTGGCGGAAACATAGATTGTGTACCTATGCCAAACTTTCTAGTCTTACATAATTGTTTATCACAGTGATTACACATAGGTTCTTCTGTGCATTTGAAACCATATTCTTTATTGTCTTTTCTAAATTTTGTTATCTCATCATGTCTATATGGATTTACAAAATGTTTGTGATTAAAAATATCTAGCTTGTCTGCCCAGCTTTCTGGCCATTTCTTTTTAGCATAAACTCTGTATTGAAACATGACTCTGTCTCTACCATCATCTAATTTTTCTTTTGTTAAAGATTCTAAACAAGGTGGTCCATCATCATATTCAGACTCTGGTCTTTTTATAACTAAGTTTTGTAACTGTTCTGGAGTTATTTCTACAATGTTTTGTAAAAATTGTGGAAGTGTAACAGCTTCACCAGAAGAATTAAAGCAATATCTTACCGTACTTTCATGATTAAAATATGGTAAGTTTAAAAAATTTCCTGTATCATCTTTGGATTTTAATTCAATTTGTTTTGGAAAAACTTCAGAGTTTCCATAACCTAAAACTGCACTGATAGATATCAATCTATCTCTCATTAGTTTTGCAGGTACAAAATCTTTTGTAAATAAAAATACATGGGCACCACCTGATTTAGAATTAAATACCATCAGTGGTAAGTGCATAGATTTTATTTTATTAATTAATTTTTTGTGATTGAATTCTGCATACACATCTATGTCTATGCATCCCCATCTACATTCATTGTTCTCGTTGATGGGTATAATACCTAAACTAGGCTCAATACCTTTTAAGTGATCGTCCCAATGCTTATCAGTTACAATTTCTGTTTTAACAAAGGACTTCCCTTTGACCTTGAGGCCATCGACACCCTTCTTGTCCACATAAGTGCAACCATGTGCTCGCTCTAATCCTGTAAATATCTTTCTAAAATCTTCCATATTTTTTGGGGCCGGATCCAGTCTCCCATCCCCGGCCCTCTATCTTCCAGTGGAAGTTTTTAGTACGGTGAATCGGATTTGGATTCTTGCTCTCCGTGTTTTACTTTAACATCACCCTTTGAAACATTCGCTCCAAAGTCTTTTGCTATTTTGTAAATACCCGGATCACTAATAGGTCCAACTCTAGACACATCCCAGCCAAACCATGTGCCCTTGTCGTTAGACTGTTGCACAGTTTTTAACTTATAAATGTGGCTATATGTTGGCGGTGTGAACATACCGTTCTTACCTTGCATTTTCAGACCCATCATCATTGAGTTCCATTTTCTACTCACTTTTAATTGAGTAGCTTTCATAGAAAGCAATGCTGTAGTTGGACTGTCGCCAAGTATAACTACGAAATGACTAGCTGTGTTTTCAAGATAGTTACCATTTGCTAATCTATCTTTATTAAACTTGTCTCTTGTAGTTGACGGTAAGTCGTCCCCAGCATCATATATTTTTACTGGAGCACCTTGACTCTCACCTCTATCTTGCCATTCAATGTGCTGCCTTTTATAGTGCACTGGCACGACATCTATCCCTTTAACGCCATCATAAACCTCGCCTGTAACGGTGTTTATAATCATACCGGGTTCTGCCCCCTCGACATGTTTAGCATCTCGCTTGTTGCATTCAGGAGATAGTTGGCCAAGGACTTTTAAGAATGGTAACGCAAGATCTTCTTGCGTCATATTCAAACCTTGACCCGCATCAGCTTCAAATAAATTTGTGCTGATCTCGTTTTTCTTTTTTTCTTGTACTTCACTCATGGTTATTGTTTCCTTTTTATTGTTGTCTTGTTTCCAATGAATACATTGAAAAGTTCCGTTGGCATTTCTTTTCCTGCCTCAATACGTTCACGGACTAACGCTTTTAGAGTCATAGGCTCGACCTTCAGTTTTTGCTGAGGTTCGAGACCCTGACCCTTTGCAAGTTCGGCATAATCAGCCGCCTTGTTATCCTCGTTGCGACCAAAGGATACGGATATCTCGTTTTTGATTATATCCCCTAGCCCATTCTCACGAAGCCATTTAAACGCGTTCTCTTTATTTGCTTGAGTTATCGTCGCGCTATAATTTGTTTTTACTTCTATAGAAGATCCGTCCTGTAATTTAAGATAAGATAAACCCATCTCAGATAACATCGTCGGTATAACTTCACCCGATAGAAGTTCTATGTCTTTTTTCTTTTGTTTGATTGAGTCCTCTTGGACTTCTAATTGTTTTTGGTGTGCTTGCAGTTCTTTTATTTTATCTGCAAGTTTATTAATATTGGTTGTTTTATCCAATACTTCTTCCTGATCTTTCTCAAAATCAATCGTCATTCTTTGCTCCTGTTCCGTACAAATCAACCTCAATCGGATAGTATCTTTTCTCTTGTCTATCCCACTTTAAGAGATTGAATCTGCCATTTGTTATATCTGATACCAAACTGCAGACAACGCCTATTATAGCAGGATCTCCTGTTAATAACAAGTGGTCTGTTGGTTTGAAATCTTTTAATAAAGATTTTAATTTAAAAATAAGAGGACCAGGTGAAAAAATCATTTGTGATCTTTCGTCCAATAAAAATTTTAACTTACCATATTCTGCTGCGCCCATAATATTAAATTTAGGACGGCCTTCTCTTGTGCCTGCAATTTCTTGCACAACATAAACATGAGGTAACCTTTCTTTTTTTAGGTCGGAGTAATTAATACTTTCTCTTACTTTCATACTTGACTATTTATTATAATCCTATATATATGTCAATAGAAAGTTATGAATTATAAATTTAAAAAGAAGCCGTATGCTCACCAACTCACTGCGTTGGAAAAATCTTGGAATAGAGATAACTTTGCATATTTTATGGAAATGGGAACTGGCAAAACAAAAGTTCTAATTGATAATTTATCAATGCTTTACGATAAAGGTAAGGTAGATGGTGCTTTAGTTGTTGCACCTAAAGGTGTTGTGGGTACTTGGTACAATCAAGAGTTGCCTAATCACTTACCAGACCATATAGAAAATGTGACGGTTTTGTGGCAAGCAACTATAAATAAAAAACAACAATCAAAATTAGATAGACTGTTCGAAACGGGTCAAGATTTACACATACTTATAATGAATGTAGAAGCCTTTAGTACAGATAAGGGACGTATATTTGCAGCTAAGTTTTTGAGATCGCATAAGTCTTTGATAGCTATCGATGAGTCTACTACAATCAAAAATCCTAAAGCAAAAAGAACAAAGAATATATTGTCTCTGTCTGGTTTAGCTAAGTATAAAAGAATTATGACAGGATCTCCTGTTACTAAAAACCCCTTAGATTTATACTCTCAATGTGAGTTCTTAGATCCTAGACTACTAGACTTTGCTTCATACTATAGTTTTAGAAACAGGTATGCAGAAATGAAAACTATGCATGTGTCCGGACGATCAATACAAGTTGTAAACAAATTCAGACACCTTGATGAGCTGGCTGACACATTAAAACCTTTTTCTTACAGGGTTTTAAAACAAGATTGTTTAGATCTACCTGACAAGGTATACATTAAACGAAACATATCTTTATCAAAAGAACAGAGAGAAGTTTACGACCAGATGAAGAAAGAAGCTGTTGCTGTTATGAATGGTAAACAAGTTAATTCTGTTACAGTATTGTCTCAACTCATGAGACTACATCAAATAACTTGTGGTCATTTCACAGCAAACGATGGCACAACACAAGAAATTAAAAACAATAGAATACAAGAACTGTTAGATGTATTGGAAGAGATAGAAGGCAAAGCCATAATATGGGCCCACTATCAACACGATATTAAAAATATAAAAAAACATTTAGAGAAAGAATATGGTCCAGGTTCCGTGGTCGATTACTATGGGTTGACGCCACAGGATCAAAGACAAAAGAATATTAAAAAATTTCAAGCGAACAATGGTGTAAGATTTTTGATTGGTACCCCTGCAACAGGTGGGTATGGTATTACTTTAACAGAAGCCAATACAGTAATCTATTACTCTAATGGCTATGATCTTGAAAAAAGAATGCAGTCAGAAGATAGAGCACACAGGATAGGACAGAAGAAAACAGTAACCTATGTAGATCTTATGGCGGACGACACGGTAGATGCAAAGATTGTAAAAGCTTTACGTAAAAAAATTAATATAGCTTCTGAAGTTATGGGTGAAGAGTTAAGAGATTGGATCTAAGTCAGTAACTTATCTAAAAAAAATAAGGCCACAGTCCCCACCGCAGCTAATAATACCCAGTAGATTTTATCTACCTTACCACCCAATTTGTCAATATCTTCATGCATATGTTTTAAATGATTTGATTTTATATTGGACACGTCTCTTTTAAGACCTGTAATATTACCTTGTAAACTTATGATATGTTCTCTTGTAGTTTTGGGTGTCATTATACTAAATCCATTATGCCGCCTCTACCTCTAGCAGCTATTACTTGTTCTTCAGGAGACAATAATGCAGTTTCTGTTCTTGTCAAGTTAGTATTTGGGTTGATACTTGCCATCATATTATTACTGATGGTTGTATCTGGCATTGGTATGTTGGGCAATGGTACTTGTGGTTTTGGAAGACTGCCTCGTTGGTCTTCTATTCTGTTTCTTTGTTCTTCAACAGCTGGTTCTATTATCTGTTCTCGTTTACCTGTCGGTGTTGTTCTTAAAAATTGTTCTCTGTCATCTTGAGAAAGACCTAAAGGTATTTTCATATATTTAGCTCTTATTTGAGATAATTTGGTTTTATCAATAAAATTAGTTATGTTGTAATTTGTTTCAAGTTCTCTATTTATTTGATCTACGGCTTTTCTAATACCAGAATCTTTTTTAAAAGCTGGAACTTTTTCAGGATTAAAAAGCCCTAGCATTAAAGAATTTATATCATCTTTAGAGACAGCCCGTCTTCCTTTCATTAAGTTTCTTATTTCTACTTCTTTAAAACCTATTACTCTTAACGCTTCTATGTCTTTATATATTTCAGACATAATTCTATATTTATTAGAATTTAATTTATCAAATTTTTCTGCAAAAAATTCTGGCGGTAAATTTCTCTCAACTAACCTTACATCTCTTTGAATATTTCTGGCATCAGTTATGTCTGTAGTAAAGGCTGCTTTTGCTCTTCCGGTTTCTTTCGCATACTTACCAAGTTTAAACTTCATAGCTTGATAAGGATCTTGTTTTCTAATTCCAAAGCCAGTTATAACTTTTAATACTGTGTCGTATAAATCTCTTTTTCTACCGGACTTAGACAAGTCTCCACCAATGGCTTCTCCAATTTCCTCACCACTTCTTATTGTTGTTGGTGTTAATTTTTTATAGGCATGGTATGCTAGTTTATTAAACCAATCATTGTGATTTTTCCAATCAGTTATTAAACCACCTGATTTAGTTCTAAACACTCCATCGTTTTTAAGGCCTGAAAACAATTCAGCACCTGTTTCTGCAGCTATAGATGCCGATAAAAAAGCAGATTTAAATCCTAATGTTCTATCTAAATATTCTACAAAAGCTTTTCCATAAATTTGTAATTCCGCTTGGTCCGTGTTTTTACCAGTTATAATTGTCTGCATGGATGCTTTAAAAGGAGTCAATATATCTGCGTATGGTACCATTGTAGACATGTCTGTTGATTTCCAAGAGTGATCATCTTTTTGCGCTTGAACAGGAACCATTGTGTGACCCTTCTCAAACTCTGGTGCAAATCTTTCCGCATAAGCATCTAATATCTCATCACTTATCTCTGTTGACATTTGTCCCATCTTCTTAGCAAACGGTAATGCGGCACCCACCGTTCCAGTGTAACCTATTAATCTTCTTGTTCCTATTTGTCTTAGATATGGATTTGATGATCTAGACTCTCTTAACCCTCTTCTTACTATTTGAAAAGAGTTACGATACATTTCAGATATAAAAGCTACGAAGTTACCAAGTAATGGAAACTTACGTGTGTTTAATACAAAGGTAGGTATCATTGAATAGTTTGGATACACATCTCTTACCTGTATACCTGCTATTTCTTTTATTGCATCCTTTAATGTTTTTTTTGAACCATCAGCAGCTATTGGTCTAAACTCATAACCTTCTATTTCTCTAAAATATTTTTTAACATCATCCATATTTTTTAAGGCTGCATTAAGTTGTGATTTTGTATATTGATAGCCGTATAACTTCCACAAGTTATCTCCCATTTGATATGATTCAATTGCTTTTTGTACAGCTTTTCCCATTACACCTTTATTTGTAAACATATAACTAAATATCTCATCAGATGTTTTACCTTCAAAAAGTGTTCTACCAGCTACTTTTGAAGAACCCATGAGTTCTGGTATCATTTGCTGCAACTCCTGTGCTATTGTAGATGAATCTATCGCACCGTTATCCGTAGCTTCTTTTAATAGTTTTTGTAGTTCTTTTGGATTTTTAGTCTTGCCTATTAGATCATCAAATAAATATTTAAAGTTATCCGACACACTAGCACCAGAACCTAAATGTCCGTTTGCAGTTGCAAACATGGCGGCTGTTGTAATGTTACGCATCTGCGTCATTAAAGATAAAACTGTCTTGTTCATCTGTATAGTTGCTTTAATACCTAACATTGTTTTCACTGTAGGTATTTTTAAAATAGTATCCATAAACACAGTTGTCTCTTTAAGAGATTTAGCCATTTCTGGTAAAGCCAACATGTCAGAACCATCTTTGTTTTTAAATAATTTATCAAAGTCTATATTGTAGGGTTTACTTAATTTAATTGGCTCTAAAGTTCTGGCTGCTGATATTCCATTTTTAATTAAAAATTGTTTAAACTCAGCGTTACTTCTAAATAAAAATTTACCCACGCCAAAGTCTGCAATTTCTTTGTAAGCATTGTAATTACTTACTATATGTGCTTGTTCTGCAATAGTATCTAGTATAATTGATTTAGGATCATCAACCCTACCTAGTAATTTAGCAATAGTGTCTGGTAACAATTCGTCTTTTGAAAAAAATTTAGCAAAAGTATTTTTAGGTATGTTCTCACCATCCATCATATTTACAATTGCTTTTAATCTTGCAGCAGGTGTGGTTCCTTCTTGTCTTCCTTTTGCAAGAATTTTATTTACTAATTGTATGGCATCTTTTTTTACAGTTTCTTTATATAGATTTGATCCTTTTGTTATACCCGGTATAGGTTTATTTGCTCTTTGCATAAGCGCTACAAAATAATCTATAGCTGCTTTGTAATCTTCTTTAGGCGCTCTAAATTTTGCATTTTTAAATATTTCATATGAAGTTTTAAAATACTTATTCATATTTTTCATTGTCGCATCTTTAATATCCATTTCTTTTAAAATAGGTTTTAATTTTTCTTGTTGATTATCAACTAATTTTTTAATTACTTTAGAATATTCTTGTAAAGGTTTAGGTAATTGTTTAAGCTCTAGCTCACCTCTCATAAATTTTAATACATCATCCCAATAAGACATGGCTCTTAATGATGTAGCTTTACTAAATAATATATCACTCATTCCTGCATCAACTAATTTATACATTTCTTGATCTAATTTTTTAGAAAAAATATCAAAATCTTTTTTTGCACTTCTTGTTAAGCCATCTACTTTTTTTAATTCGTTTCTTGTCTGCACATCAAACTTACCGCCAGATCTAAACCTAGAAGTAAATTCATCTAATACTCTAAACACAGATGATTTTACGCCAGATTGAAAATCACCAAATTTCCAGTATTCATATTTAGGTATACCTATTTTATTTGTAGTTGCATCGATACTTCTCGCTAATGTTTTAGATGCAGCTGTAACTACAGGTTGTATTGTTCTTGCTGATACACTAAGAGCTGGCTCTACAATTTTAGATAAACCGAATCCAGCCACCTTAGCGCCGCCTTTAATTGTTGGTCCAATTAATTTTAAAGTGCCCATAAAAGCTGTGCCTTCAGCACCAAACTTTAATTTGTTTCTTAACAAAGCTGCCGCTCTTTCTTTACCTGTTAGTCCTTCTAAGTTTTCAAGAGAGGTGTTGTATAATAGATTTTGAATTGTGTTACCGTCTTCTTTACCAAAGATCTCACCAACACTTTGTTGATCTGATGTAGATACAGTTGTGTCAGCAACCGCTGCCGGCAACATCCAATAACCACCAAATTTAGCTAAGCCTTCAATTTTTGGAGATGCTGCTAATGCAGCTGCAGATTTTTGTCCAAGCTTTGTTTTAATAGCTTTACCTGCAATTTTTTTAGTTATCTTTTGTGCTACAGCAAAACCTGTACCGTATTGTGTAAGTAGTGATGTAAATCTAGCTAGCGTGCCAGCATCACCTTTATAAATTTCATTAATGTCTACACCTTCAAAAGCTTTTTCAACATTGTCTAATATCTCTGTATCTAAATATAAGTCTGATAAAGATGCTACAAGTTCTGATGTTCCTTTTACTGCTGTAGCTAAACCAACTGTAGGACCAATAATTAATTGACCAGGTATAGACTCCGCTACTTTCTGTCTTGCTTCGTCACCGGCTTTGTCTTTTCTATATAAAGCATCATAACTACCTTTACCTAAAAAGTTATAATCTTGATAACGTCTTTGGTCTTTGTCGGATAGTTCAATGTCTTCTTTGTAGAAGGTACCTTTTTCTATGTAATCTGAAAAACCTTTTTCTTTGTATTCGTTTAAAAAATTTTCTAATACAATCGGTGTTTCTTTAAATATATTTTTGTATCTTGAAACATCATCTTGTACCTCTCCAGGAAGAGTTTCAATAATGTCATCAAAACTTTCATCTAATAGTAAGTCTGATCCAAGAGTTAAAGAAGGATCTTCTTTACCATAGATACCAACTGCTATCTTTTCAAATAGATTTCTTTCATCGGGATCTTTCCCTCTAGCCTGTTTTAAGAAAGGTGCTGCTTGATACTCTGCCATAGGTCTCCTACTGGTTTCCGACCGGCAATACTAATTCAACGTTATACTTTTGATTAAATGATTGTACGTCTGATTGGTCGGATATGTTTGCAAAATCGGTAAAAGCTTCTCTATTGTATGCAATTAATCTTACTACATCGTCTGTAATTTCTGGCGGTAATCTTTTTCTTAAAGACTTGTACATGTCTTGGTCACCCATGCTCCGTGCTTCGTTAGGGTCTTCCATAGCTGGAGCTGCTTCCATAAGAGTGTCTACTCTTCTGTCATTCATAGCTTCTTCTGGCTTAGGTTGAGGCATAAGCATATTAGGGTTAGGTGTTCCCTGTTGATATCCTACTCTACCACCTGATGCTAAAAACCCTTTAGTTCTTAAATGTTCATCTATTTGGTTTTGAGAAGGTTTAACACCTGTTTCTTTAATTTCTTGTTCTATGAAAGCTTGTTCTACATCATCTCTTGTTAGCATTCTACTCATAGTTTGTTGTTTTTGTTCTCTAAGTTTTTCAAAATCACGTGCAAGTTTTGCATAGTTTTCTTCGTATTGTGGACTATCCTTATCTAAGTCTGCAACTTTTTGTCTAATTTCATCTTCTTTAATTTGAATTAATTTAAGATCTTCTTTTTTTCTTAAGTAGTCTGTTGATCTAGTTGATTGTTGTCTTAATTTAGCCAAAGTAATTTTATCAGAAAGCTCACCTTCTGATTTTTTAAGGTCTATCTGATTTAATTTACCTAAAGCTGCAAATGTAGAGGGATCTGTTCCAAGGTTAGATAAAATATTTGTTACATCTCCAAGAGATCTTATAGATCTTATATTCTCTCCTTGACCCGCTAAAACTTGAAAGGGAAGCATACTACCCATGCCACTTAAAGCTTTGTCTCTTAAGCCAGCTCTTTTATTAATAAGATTTTCTATCTCTGTAATTGTTGCAAAATTTTCTCTGTCGCCAACTTTTTTTCCTTTGACAACTCCACCACCTAATCTAAACATAGGTCTCTGCATTACTTTATAATTCATTATCCAATACCAAATAGTTTACCTAGACTAAATGCTCCTAGTCCAGCTGTTAATGCGTTTCCTATTGGACTTGGTGATGCTGCAGGTACACCGCTCTGTGTTGTTACGGTTCCTGCGCCTGGTGTAAGACCAGTTATACCTTGTCCTAATCTTGCTAATCTATCTATTGATTCAAACTGTTGCATTCTATTTTGTTCTCTTGCTGCATCAGCTTGTGCTTGTCTAAATCCAAAATCTTGTTGTGCTAAGTTTTGACCCATACCTAATGATTGTGCTTGTAGACCTGGAACTGTTGTGGCTAAACCTAATTGTTGATTTGCTAAACCAGATGTTAGTCCTGCAAGTTGACCTTGTTGAGCACCTAACACTCCTTGATTACCAAAAGCTTGTTGAGCTAATTGATTAGCTTGAGTAAAACCTTGTTGATTTAATTGTGCTTGTAACAAAGCTCTGTCCATGTCAGACTTTCTTTGATACTCAGCTGATTGGACTCCTGCTCTGCCAGAACCCAGGACTCCTAATTGTGCTTGTTGATCTGTAATTCCTTGTTGTCTTATTGCAGCTTGTTCATCAAACTGTGCAAGTGTAGCGTCTCTAACTGCTGATTGATATGGAGATTCAAAATTTTGATAAGCTGTTGGACCAGTAAGTCCTGCTTGTGTTTGAAAATTTTGTCCAGCTGCTGTAATAAAAGGTGATACATCACCTAAAGTTGATTGTGCTGTATCTAAAAATGGTTGGTAACTTGCAACACCTGATCCTGATAAACCTGATATTGCTCCTGTTTGATCAAAAGCTAATGTTCCAAGTCCTGCTTGTGTAGCTTGCTGTTGTTGTATTGCTTGATCTAATGCAGTTTTACCTACGACGCTAGGTGCAAACGCATCAGTATTAAGAGCTGTTCCAACTTGATCTTTTAATGAAGTTAAATAATTCTTCTGTGCTTCTTCTATTATGGGGGACGGTCTAGTTATCTGTGTTACTTCTTCAGCCATTATGCAAAACTCCTACCCATTGATTCTAATTGTTTCATACTATTGTACATTTTTTGTGCTCCTTTTTGGATACTACCACCGCCCGCTGCTCTTACAGCATCGGCAGTAAATACGAATTCATTTTTGCTAAGTCTAGCAGGCACGTCATCGGCTTTTTCTTTTTCACCGTATGGCATGAAGCCACCACTGTACCTCATATCGGCTTCAATTGGAAGCCCTCCTAAGCCACTTTCTTCACTTGTTGGTTTTGTACCAAGAGCAAAATTAGACCTCATTAGGCCCCCTTGCTTAGCTTGTGGTTTACCTGCACCTATAAGTTCTAAAATACCTTGTTGTTGTGCTGGTGCTAATTCATTAAAGGACATACCAAAATATTCTTGAGCCATCATTTCTGCTGTAATTTCTACTTTATTACCTGGCTTAGGAGGTGGTATAAAAGGTTTAGGTTCTGGTTTTAATTCATTTTCATCAACACCATAATCTCCGGGCTTAGGTGTAGCAGGATTGAATGTTCCTCCTGCAAGATTAATTCTCATTAAACCACCATCTTTTACTTTTGGTTTAAATTGTGTTGTGTCAAAATCCTTCCACATCTCAGCTGCCTCGGCTTGTAATGCTGCTAATTCAGAATCTCCCAATCCAAGTTCTTCACCTTCTTCTTCTATTTGTGCTTGTGTCTGTGATAATGTTAGACCCGTAGTTACTGCTGTTGCTATTTTTGTAGGTGATAATTTTATAGCACCTGTTTTTGGATCAGTACTACTTAACAATTTACTTGATTTTAAATCAAACTCACCACCAGAACCTAAAAATCCTTGAGACGCTAAACCAGTAGACGTTTGATCAGAATATTTTGGAATAAAACCTTCTTCACCAGCAAAATCACCTAAACCTCTTGTATCTTGAGTTCCAAATAAAAAACGTTCTGCTGATCCTCTTAATCCTTGTGCATTTCTTAATCCTAATAAATCTCTAGCTGTTTTAAAATCAACTCCGGCTGTTCCTGCTGGATTATATCGTAAACCTGAAATACCGCCACCAGTTGCTCCAACATATGGTAAAGCCATTGTGGCTAAAGCCATAGGATTAATTTTACCTGATTGTTTGTACGCCCCTGCAGCGTAAACAAGTGGCGCGTAGGGTCCAGCTAACGGTGCAGCAACCTGCATAATACCTGCAAGTTCTTTAGGTACTATCTTCTTAACTGCTTTACCTATCGGCTTCGTTACTTTTTTTACAAAACTTTTTAATCCCATAATATTGTTTTATTTTGTTTCTCCTAATAAATCAAGAGAGGGCATAATTACTTTTATATCTCTTCTAATCTCTGCTTCTGGTATTCCTTTTGCTTTCCAAGCATCTTCTGATTCATATACCTCACCTGTCTTTAGGTTAGATATAGTTGTTATAATCTTCTCTGGTTTTATTGTTTGCATTACGTTGTTACCTCTCTTGGTTCTATTTCTAATATTGAAGCTATTACATGTAATTCGTTTGCATCACTTGCTTGTACCTTTAAAGATTCTGCAGCTTCTATGATTAAAGGTTGAGTTAATAATTCTACTGTAGCGTTTGAAGCTATAGCTTTAGTTTTAAATAAATTAAAAATAGCTCCAGCTGCGTTAACTAGTGTTACAGTTATATTGGCCCCTGATCCATAGTCCTCGGATACTAAAATAGATTTTACAACAGATGTTTTAAATGATGGCACTGTGTAAAGAGTTGTTAAGTCTGTCGTTGTTAGATCTGCTTTTGCGTTTATAAAACTGTTAGCCATTAATTAATAAAGAAGTTAAATGCTTCTACCTCATCTTTTAGTTCTTGTTGATACGTCGTATTTAATTTTTGTATTATACCGTCAAGGTCCCTAACTTGTGCGTCAGCAACATCTTGCCTGTATACTTCACTAGGTCTTGTTAATACTTGTACTATCTTTGCCATTATTCTGTATCTCCTGGAGAAAAAGGATCATCATAGTTTCCTGTAGATGCATCAAAACCTCCTGAATATCCAGAACCTTCGCCTGTTTCATCTCTATATGCTGCTTCTGATCTAGCTCTATCACGAGAAGCTTGAGCTGCTTGTTCTGCTCTTTGTTCTTCTCTTCTCTCTAATTCTTTATTTAAATAATATTGATCTATTTCTCTTAAATCTAAACCTCTTCTTTGTCTACTTCTTCCAATATTAGCTCTTCTGTCTACTAAACCTGCGTAATCTCCAAGCGCACTTCTTATATTGTATCCATACTTATCTTTGTTAGGAACATTTCCTCCAGCTTGAGATAGTATAAATCTTTGGGCAGCAGGATTTAAATTTTTAAAATTATCAGGCATCGCTTTGAACGCTCCCATTAGTCCGGACAACGCAGTGAGTTGTGGTACATAAGGAACTGGACTAAGAGCACCTAAAACATTCAAAGGATTTACAGATAAAGGTCCAACTTTTATTGGATCATATAGTTTATTTAAACCTAACATAAGTTTCTCTATACCTTCTGGTTGTCTATTTCCCATCATATTTTTAAATTGTTGCATATCTCTTTCTCTAAAATCAATTGCTTCTGGGACTTTTGTAATACCACTTTGCATTAATTGATTTTGACCCATGTTTATATCATTGCCTTTTTTATATTGTTCGTATTTTTGTTTTTGTTCGGGTGACATTTCTGATCCATCCATATTAAAACCAGAATCTAATATTGCTTTGTTTGTTTTATTTGATGTACCTATTCTGTAATCTAATATACCCATTATCTTCTTCCGTCTGGTTGTATGTCTAGTCTAAACGTACCGAGTTTCCAGTCCTGACTAGTACCTGTGTTTTCTACTTTAAGTGCTATTGCTCTAGCTCTTGCTCGTGTATCTACCTTATCTGTTGATGAGGTAACTGTAAAGGGTCCTAATGAAGAACTTGCTGACGAGCTGTTAGAATAATTACGTAAATTTAATGTTATCTGCGTATTTCCTGTTTGTGATATGAAGTCAGGTATAAATCTTCTAATCTTCATAATAAACTCACCATCTCCTCTAAGGGTTACACCTTGTTTTTGATCTTGTGTAATATCAAAATCTCCTGATGTTATAGTAGCAGCAATAGCTGTTACTGCTCCACCTTTAACTTGATCTGTGCCTGTTTCGTGTTGATAGTATGTTGAAATACCATCTGTGTTTCCTTGAACATATGTAGATGAAGTTGCTCCTTCTACACCATCAGCATCATACTCTAATGCATGAGGGTTACCAAATACTGCAGAATCTGCCCAAGCAGTTCTAGATAGACTTCCAACAGTCCACACAGGTCTTTGTGGTGTTGAGTCAAAATAATTATAAGATACCATCTTATTAACAACAGCAGAGTTTGCTGTTGGGTAGAACCACATAATCTCACCAAACAAGTTATTGAGTCCTGCGGTTATCATCTGATTACCAGAATCTAAATTAATATCATCGTAAACAAAATCTTCTACTAAACAAGGTAAGGATTGAAGAGCACCAGCGTATTTAAAGAAACCGTTTTCAGATAACCAGTATGCTGCACCATCTACTTCAACAACTGCGTTTTTACCTGCTAGTCCACAGTTTGTACCTGCTTGTATAAAAGCAAATGTAAATGGTTGACCAACAAATCTTTGTAAGAATAGAGCTGTATCAGTCCATACATATAATGCATCTCTACCTCTAATAGCTCCCATGATCCGTGATCCGTCGGCCAGTCTCTGTGTACCAGCGTCATTGGTTGCTGTAGGTGTGTAATCGTTAATGTCTTCAACAGCAGAGAATCTTACAAACATATTATCTTGTGTAGACTTCGTACCGATAGTTGTTTCAGTACCATAAAATACTAAGTGTCTATCTGGTGTAGATACTAACATGTGTCTTGATGCAGTGGGTGCGCCAGATATAATCGTGGCTCTTGTAGAGGTTGCATCAGTTGCTGCAGAGTTCCATTCAAATACTTCACCATCAACAATTAAACAAATAGCTTTGTCACCAAAGTTATCAATAGACCACATACCGGGATCAACAATTAAGTCACCCGATGCTGCTTCGCCCCATGCAACATAGCTTGATGTGTTTGTAACTGTAGCTCCTGAAGAGTGTGATGCTGCTGTAGTGTTTCGCACACCTCTTGTTACACCTGTTAAAGTGTTTGTAGATATACCTGTGTAAGATATTTCTTCTGTTCCTATTTGTATAAAGTTTGTGCCTGATGATGGGAACTGTGATGCATCGTTTAATGTTATACTTGTTGTAGAACTATCAATGTCGGCAGATAAAACTGTAGTAAAAGCTCCAACCTCTACACCACTCCAAGATCCTAAACCATAACCAAAACCTTGTCCTTGTACATCAGGTCCAACGTGATAATAATGTTGAACTCTAATACCACCTGATTGTGTTGCACCAGATCCTGTTTCAGCAGACGGCATTGTAATTGTTATTGTGTTAGATGTGGGCACAGTGGTAGCCATAAATCTTATGTCGTCAAAATCAGATGCACTATAATTAGAATTTGTAATTGCTGTAAAGTTGTCAAGTAAAACAACATCACCAGCTTGAATACCATGATCACCAGAAAAATTTATAGTGACAGCTGCTGATCCATTAGTTGTACTAAATGCATTTGAAAGAGTTGTTGTAGAGCTAATGGGATGTATGTCATAAAACACACCACCCGAATATGCGTATAAAATTCTGTTTGATCCTATGATAGAATACTTTCTACCTAAACTATTAGTAAATTGATGCAAAGCTCTAGCTGCACCTGTCATATTATCGGCGCCTAGCTGTTTCCAACCCCCTATTTTTTCAGGGGTGCCATATCTAAAACGAACATTATCACAGTCTATCCATTGACTTTCAGCGCCGGTAGATGTGATCTGTTTATTTATTCCAGGTAAAAACCCTATCTTCTGTAACATAGATCTCCAGATTATATTAGATTGCGTTGATATTCAACGTTATTTGGGTATACCCAACATAGGTCTTTTATCATACAAATTGGTTTTTGCAAACCTTCCATCTGCATGATTATAGTGTAAAAACACTTGTCCGCAAAGCTTTCCTTCAAAAGGCTTACGCCAATGCTCTAATTCACAACCAGAATAAATAAGCATATCCCCAGGTTTTAGATTAACTTCTACACCTAATGGTGCACCTGGTTTTATAATACCTTTATATTCTTCAATAACATTATCTGCTCCTGTGGGATCTAGATAGATAGGCCAGTGATCACCACCTAAACATAGTGTAGTTGATATCTCACAACTAGGTCTATCTTTGTGTCTGTTTAAAATATTGCCTGTTCTATAAAGTCTTGTGTACGAATAAGTAGGCACTAATTTAAGACCTGTTTTCTTTTGCATAACATCAATAGTTTTAATTAATAATGTCTCCATTAACCTATCACTATATTTAGCATAGGATCCTGGTACTTGTGGATCATGAAAGTTACCAACTAATGGATTACCTTTATGTGTGGTGTAATTGTTTATCATCCAGTTATCGGCCTCTGCGGATATTTGTAAATATCTATAAGCAACATCTGCTAGCTCTTTAGATATAGCACCGCGTATAACTTGGTATTTATTTTTTTTAAAACTCATACTTGTATAAAGTTATATGATACAGAAATTCTCCAGTTCTTTTCTCCTTTTTCTGTATTCATGTTTATATCTACACCGTGGGGTAACCATGACGGAAAGAATATCATACGTCCTTCTGCAGGTTCATAAGCACACACTCTCCATAATTGTTCGGGTAAATTCTCTACTCTTCTAGGCATATGTGTATTAGGTCCTGGTCTAGGGTCTTCTAAAAATAGTTTGCCTGAGTTCTTTGGAACTTTGATATAGTATACACCTGACCACATAGAGTTGGGATGTGTATGTGTTTTATTATAACTGTATGTTGGATTAATATTAGCCCACATATTACCTAATCCTAGTTTAGGTTGTATACCATAATCTTTATTACACTCTTCAGCCATTTTAAATAATTCATCTATAAGTGGTTTGTATTCTTTTCTCTTATCCATATCTGTTTTGCTGTGCCAACCAAAACCAGAGTTAGTTTTTTTTTCTCCCTTAGGATCTGCTTTACGCCACTTCTTTATTTCTTTAAATAAATATTTATTAAGTTCTTTAGCATTAGGTAGATCTTTAAAATAAACAGCGGTTGGAAATAATATCTTTCTTTGTAGTTTACTCATTTTAATGGCGGTCCTCCAAACCACATAACCATAGATCTTCTTATACCTTTTTTAACAGGAGCTACTTTGTGTCTTAGAAATGATGCAAAGAATATAGCTTGTCCTTGTTTTAAGGGTAGAGGTTTATTATCCCCCATCTCTGAAAACATAAGATCACCCCCCGTAAAATCTTTAGGGTCTGACAATAGCAATGTCATAGATATTTTTCTAATAGGGTTCTGACCTTCTTGACCAAAAGCATTTAGATCCATATGCCAATCATAAAAACCACCTTTAGGATATTCAGTAAATTGTGCCGGCTCTGTAAGGGTTACACCATCAAAACCAAAATGATTTAAATTTACGATAGAGAGTTGATTCTCTATTTGTTTATACATCTCAGGTAATTTATTAAAAGGTATCCAACTAATTGTTGTCACTCGTTTCTTAGTATCATGCTTACCTCCTTCACCCCCACCAACTTTTGCTTTTTCAGGTTTTTGCTGATGTCCTTCATTCACAATCATCTGACATTGCTGCGGTGTAAATATAGGTTCTGTAGTTGTGGCAACATAAGATTGCCATCTTGGCATTCTTGGTATCATTCGTTTTGTCCTGATCCTGTTCTTGATGCTACTGGGTTATAATCAACATCAACATTACAAACTAAAGTTCTTCTCTTTTCTTTTGTTCCGTTAAAGGGATAAACACAGTGTCTCATGTCATAGGGAAAAACATAGAAGTCACCTATCTTCATGTTAGGTGAATAGTCTGTTTTAGCAAACTGTCCGGCAGCTGCACCTATAATTTGTAATCGTCCGTTCATAGGTTTATCAGGAGCTGAATATTCTATACCTGTATCTTTAGGCATCTTTAAACACATCACAGAAGATAGACCTGTATAAAGTTTACCTTGATGAATATGTACTGGATTGTATTCATTAGCTTTCATTTCATTAACCCAAACAGAATTTATATTTTTTTGTGTTGGACCTATTTTATTCCAATCTGTGTAATGATCAAAAACGCTATGAAACCATTTAAGTATATCTTGTGGTAAGAAACAATGTTGATGCATCTTGTCGTTGTTAGGACCAGAATAATATAGAGACACTTCATCTTCTATTTTACCAACAAGTTGTTTAGTAGCAGAAGGCAACTGTTTCTTTTGTTTCTCATAGATTTCATTAAGACCAACAAAGATCTCTAAGGGTACTTGATACTTTAAAACAGTTTGACCTAAATATACAAAGTCAAATTTCATATTATCTCAGTTTCTTTTTTTCTTTCGGTGGTTGTAACTCTTTATCTCTAATCACTCTTTCAAGTGTATCGATTTGACCTAACACATTAAATACTTCAGGTTGTGATGTGCCTGGAGTAATAGTATTCTTTTGATGTTGTAGTCTTAACAGGTAAGAATGTGCTTGGTGTGAGTTAACATCTTTCTTGTCAAAGTTACCGTCATCAAACTCTTTTTTAAGTTTAGACCATGTTGCAACTTCTCTCATTCTATGTTTAGCAACTAATTCCATTTGTGCTTTACCATAAAGCTTTTCTTCTAGCTCTATTTGTTTCATCTTTTTATCTATTGGGTCTTTTTCTTTTTTAATATCTCTCTGTAATTTTTCTATCTCTACTTCATTCTTCCGGGCATCAAAAGATAAGTGAACTAAGTTCTCAAAGTGAGTATTTTGTTCTCTAACCGATTGCCAATACTTAGCAGCTTTAGTTGGATATTTATTATCAGATAATACAGAAAACCTCATTTCTGTTTCTGTACGAAACATTTGTTTCTTCATCCAAGTATCTTGGAGTTCTGGTATTAATTTTTTAAAATCTTTAACGTCTTCTTTATCTAATATATTAGTTAAATACTTAGACTCGGTTTCTAGTTTAGTCGCAATATTGCGCTTTTCTTTGTTCATGCTATCTCCTTTATTCATTTCTAATCTGTATATATATCTTTATACTAAAAAGTCAACTATGAAGTTGTTACTGTAACTACTGCTGCAGGAGTGTTCCATTCTTCAGTAGCTGTTAATGCTGGAGGTCCATTTCCACCTGCAGCATATGTTGCTACCGTAGAACCAGATAAACTTGTTCCTCCAGAATTTTCTCTTTTTGTTGCCAGATCAGCAACCTCTGTCCAAGAAGTTCCATCCCAAATTTCTGTTTTATTTGTTGTTGGTCCAGGACTAAATGGTCCTCCTCCAAACACAATCGCAGCAGTTGTAATTCCTCCGCCATCAGCAGATGATCTACCAGTATTTAATGAATTAACATTGGTCCAAGATGAACCATTCCATTTTTCAGTATTAGCCATGTTTGTTGATGGACCAGAATAACCACCAACAACTAGACCTAAGTCACTATTATCACCGGCTCCAGCTAAATTCCATCTTTCACTATTTAAGTCTCCGACTTCAGTCCAAGAAGTTCCATCCCAAGTTTCAGCGTTATCATATCCAGGCAAACCTGGTGAAGGTGCATAACCACCTGCGACCAGACCTGATGTTTGAGTTCCAAAAGCTCCTACCGTATATCTTGGTGTATTCATATCTGCCACATCTGTCCAACTAGTTCCATCATATTTTAAGGTGTTTTTGGCTACTGTTCCTCCTCCAGCGTTCGCTATTAAACCTGCTGTTAGACTTCCAAAACCTGAACCACTTTGAGCAGTCATGGGAGTATCAGTAACTTCCGTCCAACTAGTTCCATTATATTCTTCCACAACAAATGGTGGTCCACCGCCACCTGCAAATACTCCAGCTGATTGAGCACCAAAATATGCTCCACTATCACGAGCTGAGTTTAAATTTCCACCACTACCCCAAGATCCGTTAGCGGCATTGCCTGCTTTTGCATAACCTTTTAACGCTGATGAACCAGAATTAAACCACATATCGCCTTCTTGTACTGCTGTTGCTGTTGGGAAAGACCATTCTTCAGTGCCCGTGGTTACCCCACCAGGAGCTTCTCCACCAAAAGCTAAAGCCAGTGTGCTAGTTCCAGCACCTCCTAAAAATTGTCTTGCTGTTGCTAAATCATTTACTTCCGTCCAACTTGTGCCGTCCCAAGATTCTGTACCAGCAACATTGGCTGTACTATATCCACCAAAAACAATTCCTGAATCTTTAGATGATATACCAGAACTTAATCCCTCTCTAGCCGTATTTAAATCTGAAACTTCCGTCCAAGATGATCCGTTCCATTGTTCTGCAAGTGCACTGACTGCAGTTACATAACCGCCTGCGATTATTGCAGAAGTTTGAGTTCCTCCGCCTGCGCCACCTCTTC
>WLWG01001324.1_pt1 | contig 22676 bp, 25 predicted proteins | sample 6712871 | NCBI WGS metagenome assembly WLWG01 (sample SAMN12718693, study PRJNA515312) | sponge metagenome | isolation source: marine sponge | host: Mycale hentscheli | place: New Zealand: South Island, Marlborough, Capsize Point | collected 2003-05-01
TCTTCCTGATTATACTTATCAAAAAAGAATTATTCAATTAAGTAAAGAACAACAAAAACTTTACGATCAAATGAAACAAGTTGCTCTTGCTCAAATGGATGGTAAGCTGATGACTACATCTACTGCATTGGTGCAGCTAATGAGACTTCAACAAATTACTTGTGGTCACTTTAAAGCAGATGATGATACTTTAAAAATAATTAAGAATGAAAGAATCCCCGCTTTGATGAACATCCTAGAAGAGGTAGAAGGTAAAGCTATTATCTGGGCTCACTGGAGACATGACATAGACTCGATTGTTAAAGCTATTGAGAAAGTATATCCGGGTTCCGTGATGACTTATTATGGATCTACTTCTACTGAAGACAGAGCCAAAGCTATTAAAGAAATACAGGACCCAGAATCTAAAGTTAGATTCTTAGTTGGTACACCTCAAACTGGTGGCTATGGTATTACACTTACTGAAGCTAACGTTATGATCTATTATTCTAACGGTTATGATCTTGAGAAACGTACTCAATCAGAGGCTAGAATAAATCGTATAGGTCAAAAAAGAAAGATGACTTACATTGATATTATAGCTGAAAAAACTGTAGACGAACGTATTGTAAAAGCTTTACGTAAAAAAATTAATATCGCTAGTGAGGTTATGGGTGAAGAGTTAAAACAATGGATCTGATAATATTAAATGATAGTGTGTATAGTTTAGTGGCTGTTACTAAAGCTATGTTAGGACACATAAAAATAATGGTTGAAGTAGATTGCTTTGATTTATGTGACATCGTTAGGCGGCATCTTACCACTTATCAAGATTATCCTGTTAACGCTTATTTTATGAAAGATGGTAGTGGTAATTTTTATGGATGTATTTGCCGTTAAGCTAACATATCCATAAGTAAAGTTATAAGCACTGCACCCATACCACCAACAATCCAATACTCTAATCTTTTAATTCGTTCTTGCATTTCTTTTATTTGTTCAAACGTTTGCTTCTGCATAATTCTACAAAGTTTTTCATGAGATTCTATTTTCTCTAATGCAGATTTTCTAGCCATTAATTTGAACCTAAATTTTTTGTTGCGTTATTAATTAAAGCCTGAAGTTCTGCAATAGTTAATCCACCTTGACCTGGTGGAAGCATGTCTATTCCATAATTAAAGTCTTGATCAAACACTGGTTTCATATCTACTGAAGGACTTTCATTTTCTCCTACTATTTTTAAATCTAAATAGTTATCTGCAAGAACAGGATCAACTCCACCCATAGTTAATCTATTGAAATCCGACATATCATCATAGCCAACATAATCTTTAGGACTAAAAATACCTTTACCATAATCAATGGCACTTCCTATTGCTGATCCTATTAAAGGAACACCTGTTAATAAACTAGCAATTCCTCCTAAAAATCTACCACCAATTCCAGGTTTAATTTGTCCTACTCTTGGATCACTTGATACGTATCCAAAGCCAGGCATACCAGGAGTGCCGATTGTAGAAATAGAATTTCCTCTACCAAGTAAATTTCCAAAAAAACTAGGTTGAGTTCCATACGTGCTTCTATAACCTGAAGGAGCTCCACTAAATAAATCTCCCAAAAAACTTGGTTGACCATATGATTTATAAGCTGATCCGACATAATTATCTCCGACATATTCAGGAACAGCACCACGTCTTGTTTTATCACTCACTGCAACTGTTTGACCTGTAGTAACATTACCTCTTAAAATATCTTGAACTCTTTGTTTATTTTTATCTCCTTGACCTACTCTATTACCACCAGGACCTCCAGAATTTGGGCCTCCAGGACTTGCGTCATACCCACCAAGATCTCCTTGTAGAGACATAATACCACCAGGTCCTCTATTTGGTTTACCTTTTAAAGATCCATATAAGTTTGCATCCAATAATATTTTTTGTTCTTTTGGAGTAATGTAAGCTAGTTCAGCTACTACGTGATCTGGATCTGATAACCATTTTTTAGGAACAGTAACCGTTTCTTGTTTACCAAGATAGTTAGGTCCACCACCTTGATTAGCTGGTTTAATTTTTTTCTGTTGATCTTTAGTTAATCTTTGATCTTCGTATGTTATTTTTTTATCTGTTGCCATAATTATACTATACCTCGATTGTTAAATAATGCATCTACTTTTTGTGCAGTATTCATTCTGCTTAAATTAAATTGAGTGCCTAGTGTGTTATTATTTCTAAATAAGTTAGCATTTACCCCTGTTCCAATCTGAGCTGGCGGTGGTAACTCTATATTAGGTAGCTGTGCTATACCAGATAATGGTGCTGCTCCTTGAGTAGATACATCAGGTGGATTTAAAGTAAAATTAATAAACTCTTGAAAAGCTCCTACACCTTCTCCAAGTTCTATAGCTTCTAAATCAAATCTTAAATCTTCAAATATATCAATAGCATCGTCAAACTGATCTTCTACTTCTGCAGCTTTTGTAGGATTTTCATCATACAGTCTTTCAATTATAGACTCTACCCTAGCTTCACTTATGTTAGGAGCAATAAATTCTCCGTTCATTATAGCATTTAAACGTTTTTTATTTTTTAATCGAGCTCCAATTTTATCTTCTATTTCACCTATGTCTGCTCCCATTGCTTCCATGTCTTGTATGACTCGATACATTCTACTTTGTGTATCGTAATTATCTGTTAGATATTCTGTCATGTAACCTAGTCGACCATTAAGATCTATGTTGGGATTATATATATTAGACGAAAATTTTCTTTGTATATTTTCTAAATCTTTTGCATATGATGTAACAATAAAAGGTAAACTGTCCATAGGTTTTGCTTCTTCGACACGAAGTCCTGACATCAACGCTACTATTTCTGTTGCACTATCATAAGTAGTTCCATAATCAGTAAAGTCTTGGGTAACCCCTTTCCATACTCTTCTTGAACTTCTAGAAGCACCAGGTTCCAATTGAGCTAATAAATGACCTAATGATGCATCAATAACTTCCATCGCTGAATCTTGTGGATAATAAATAGTTCGACCTTCTTTTGTTTTACCACCTCTTATAGTTAAATCTGCTACTGCACCTGCTCCAATTGATTCTGAAATAAATGGAGATAAAAATTCTGTGAATGCACCAGGCGTGTCATTTAAGTTATCGTAAATTAAAGCATTATAAACAATTCTACTTGCACTCTCATTAGTTAGAGTACCGTTACCGTATGCATTTAATACTGCATTGATAGGTCTTAACATTGAGTCATAAGGATTAGTGTATGAGAAGTTAAAATATTTAAAGTTTCCATTTTCATCAGACTCAGTCAATGGAATTAGTGTTGAGTTTTTTTGATAGTCTGGTGCAACTGATCTTTTAAATGCATCCATTTTATCCGAAGATACACCTGTTATTTTTTCTGCTGCTTCAGCAATAATTGTACCTGTTCCACCAAATACAGCAGAAGCTCCAACTAATCTTCTTGCTCCCATTTGTCGTATAAATGGATTAGTGCTAGTCAATTCTCTTGCACCTATTTCAATTAAGTGTGCGCTGGTTCTTAAAATTTCTGCAGGGAAAGCTACAAAGTTACCTAAAGGTAGGTTTCTAATGTTTTTAATTATATTAGGAACTTTACTGTATGTAGGAATAGTGTTGGTTACTAGATAAGCCGATATATCTTTTACGTTTTTAAAGTTTTGAACTAACGCTTCTTTTTGATTTAATAAAGATTGTTTGTTTGAATTGTCTGCTGATTTTAATGCATCATCTATTTTAGCTATGTCATCGTTTGCTTTAGTTAATTGTGTAGCAACATCTTCTTGTTTACCTACTGTTCTATACCAGTCAATTATATTTTCTCTAATAGCTGCATCTCCTTTTAACCCTTTTGAGCTGTATTGAAATGCTTGACCTAATGCGTCTTGATAAAAATCATCAGCATAAACTTTCCAAACGTTGTCACCTCCTTGATACAAATCAAAAGCTTTTTTAACGGTTGGATTACTCATTAAAGCTGACATAGTAAATCTACCATTCTTAGCTTTTTCTAAGATGGCTTTAATTTCATTGACCTCAATGTTTTGGTCCACAACACCTCTAGCTATTCTATCTTCCATCTTTTTTGCTACATCTGCAGCACTTACAAATTTACTTGGGAAAATATCATCAGCCATTAATTTAAATGAATCTGTAAGACTCACTCTGCCACCGATTAATCCGCTGGCTAGTGCAAAGAAAGAAGCAGTGGATACGTTTCTTATTTGTGTCATTGGTGAAAATACTGTTTTACCAATTTGACCAGCAGCTTTAACTGACATCAAAGCACTGTATAAAGGAATGTCATACATTCTAGTTAAGTATTCTTCCGTGCCTTTAACAGCATTTGCTATTTCTGGTGTCGTATATAAACCTGATGTTTTTTGTCCGTCTCTTGATAACCCACCTTTAAATAATTTACTTTCGAATAAATCAAATGTTTTACTACCAGGTGCAAGATCCGCTGTCACTGCTGTTAGGTTATTTGCATTTGGAATACCTTTGTTAATTGCTTCTTGCACAGATCTAAAAGCATAACCATTTTGCAATGCATTGTCTGCAAACTTATCAAAGAATTCTTTTTTATAAACTTGTTTAGCTGTTTGTAAAAAAGTATCTGTTACAGCAGCTCTATAATCTTTTAATGGTTCTAAGAAAGCACCTTGTACTTTAGATAGGCCTTCGTCATCCATAACCTTTTTCATAATAGTTGGCATGTCTCCACCAGCTTTTAATAACTTTCCTGTTGAAGTAAACACTTCAACTTCTTTACCTTCTTGAATTACTTTTTTAGTTATATCTAACAGCTGGCCTTTTTTACCAATTCTAAATGTATCACCTACTAATTTAAATAAAGTCTCAGGACTTCTATTACTTTCAATTAAAGATTTTTGTAATTGAGCCATAGTATTGTCTGCCGATAATTCTATAGCTTCTTTTCTAGTTATGTTTTTACTTTGCATTAAATCAGTTATTAATTCTGGAGTTTCTGCTTCTAGTTTAGGTATTGTGTTTTTAATAAAAAATTCTTTGGCTCCTGCTACTTTTTGTGGATCAAATTGATAAGCTTTGTTTTTCATTACACTGTAAACTTGTTTTAGATAAGCCCCACCGTTTGCTACAATGGTTGCTCCAAGATCCGCTAACGCTTCGTCTGTATTCTCTGATAATAATTTACCGTATTTTAAACCTAGTTCATTTATTTTTTCTTTTAATACTTTAGCGTTCTTCTGTGTATTTTTAGGTAGTTGATTTAAAAACTCTAAGGCTTCATCTGAATCTTTATATAAAGGTTTACCATCAACAGTAGTTCTTACTCTTCTAGCTTGAATGTAATTATATAGAGTATCATTGTTTTTTAAATACATTGCATCATCTACAGCAGTAATTGGTTTAGGGTATTTTAATCCAGGTGTCTGTAAATATTTAGGTACCTCTAGTAAGTCAGCACCTTTTGCTATTTCTTTAAATTGATCGTCAATTTGATTCATTATTTTAACCAAACCTTTTTCATCTGCTTGAACTAAGTTTTCGTACGTTCTTAAATCTTCTGCCTGACTAATACTTATAGGTCCATCAGATTTAAAAGCATTTTTAACGTTGTCTAATTTTTTAAGCAGTCTTTCTTTTAGTGGTGCGTTTGCATCTGTAGAATAAAACTTCCAATCTTTTGGATCAGGTATATTTAATTTTTTTCTTAATTTAGTTGTTTGGTTTCCTAAAAATTCAGCAGTGGTTCTTGCTCCAGCACCCACAGTTTCACTACCAATTACTTTACTTAACGGATTAAATACTGTGTAATCAATTGCTCTTAACGCAGCACCTCCTACAGGTTTGACTATGTATTTTCCTGCAGGCATTAAACCATATTTAAGACCTAATGTTCCTGCTACTGGTAACGCAGCAGTAATACCACCACCTAACACAGCACCTTCTGCACCAAATCTAATTTTCTCTTTAAAAAATTCTGCAGCCTTAGCAGATCCTTCAAGCTCATCACCTTTATACGCTTCACCAAATCCCATTGTCTCACTAAGAGTAGTAAGGTCGCCAGGCGTCGATACTGCAAAGTCTGTAATACCACCAATACTTCCATAGTAACCTGCACGTTTTGCAAGCTCTGCACTTTTAGCGCCAATGGTTGGAAGACTATTTAGTTTTACGATTTGACTTGCTTTACTTAATTTTAAAACACCGTTAGCAATTTTAACTGCAGCACCTGCTGGTAATGCAAACTGTCCTAAAATAGAAGTAATGTCTCCAACAGCGGTATCTGTTTCAGGAGTTATCTTTTCAAAAATATTATCAATTGCAGTAATTAAATTTGTATCTGCTAAGTAATCAATAGGGAGTGCACCTAATTGAAATAAACCTTGAACAGCTTGACTAATACCTTTAACAGCACCTACTGGAATATCAGTAAGATAATCTAAAGCGCCAACTGTTTCTGGTTGAATATTTTCTGCAGGTTCAGAGAAAAGACCGCCAAATATACTGTCGTCTTGTTCAGCCATTTAACCTCCTATGCTGTTTGTGCCGGTAATACTAAAGTCACCCCGTATTTTGTATTAAACTTTGATACATCACCTTGAGTTCTAATGTAAGCAAAGTCTTGTAAAGCTTCATTACTGTTAGCTAATAATCTAATTACATCATCCGTAATTTCTTTCGGTAGTCTGTTTCTTAATTCACTAAAAGATAATTGTTGTACTTGAGCCGTTGGTGTTTCGCCTTGGCCTACTGTTTCCGATACTTCCATAGCACTACCACCTAATTGTTTTTTAATTCTACCACCGTCTTTTTTAAATAAAGTTCCACCTATTTCTGCTTCTGCTATCGCGATAGAAGCATCAAACTGAGACATTCCTTGTAATGCTGCTTTAGCTCTTGCAAATTTTGCTAACGCTGCTTTGTACTTGTCATCATTTTTTCCTTCATGTCTTTTAATTTCTTTTACTAATAGATTAATGTCTCCTAAAATTTTTAAATCTGAAGGTGATAAACTAGTCTTTTCTTTTTTACCACCAATACTTCCAATAACCTCTGTGGTAATATCTATCTCCGCTTGAGCTGCTTTTTTCTGTTCATTTGAATAACTTCCAGTTTTATCATTTACAATTCTTTGTAATCTAGCTAATTTGTTAAATTGTTTTTCACTAAAACCTTCTTTGCCTGCAGCAAGTTTAGCTTTCTCTATTTCTTTAGTTGCAGTGTACGCTAACTTAGCAATATCTTTTCTATCTTTTTTCTTACCAGCCATTATGCTTAGTAGTGATTTGTTTAAGACTGCAGCTTTATCTGCAATAGTTCCTGGTGTGCCAATAGCATCTGATAACGCAATGGCTAGTAAACCTTTATCGTCATCTTTACCTATTAGTTTTTCTATTTTCTTTTTTTCAGCCTCGTAAGTGTCTTCAAAAGAAGGTTCTTTATATTCAGCATCGGGTTTTTCTGTTTTCTTTTCTGCAACGACTGTGTCAACAATCTCTTCCATGTTAACTTCTTTAGGTCCTGCATTAGGTAAGAAACCAGCCTCAGTACCAAATAATTCTTCAATTTTTTCTCTGTCCTCTGTTCTTCCAAAATATTTTGGATATTTTTTTGTTTTAGTATCCATAAATAAAGCATCAGTAAAACTAATTTTGTCTCCTATTTTACTAGCGGCCTCCCTATCTGCATCATACTCATCATATTGAAAAAATGTTTCATCAATAGGACCATAAGCTTGCATTACTTTTTTTTCTGCTAAAGTTCGAGGTCTATTCATGTAGGCTAAATATGCAGGTATCGCACCAATTGCTGCGGTAGATGCTACACCCGTTGAAAAAGGATATTTTGCTAAACCTTTTGGTTTTAAAGCTTCTAAAATACCTTTACTACTTGGATAACCTTTTATTTTAAATGGATTATTATATTTAGGTTTTGCTGTATCCGGATAAGGTAAACCAGATGATTGAAGAATTATAGATTCAAATCCTGTTCTAGTTCCTAAATTAGATCCTGCAATTGTTCCGCCACCAATGTTTCCACCTCCTCTAGCTTGTGTTCTAGGTGTAAGTTGACCAATACCAGTTGATCCACCTTTTCTAAATGATGGTCTTTTAAAATTCATTAAGCGTTGCCTCCGAAAATGCTCCCTAAACCATAAGCACTTAATCCTGCAGATAAGGCAGATGATAAAGGACTTACTGATCCTGCTCCACCTAAACTAGTTGTAGTAGTAGTTGTGGGTGCTCCACTTAATTGAGACGCTATACCTGACCCAAAAGCATTAAGTCTGCTTAATGGTTCATTGTATGCTAATTGATTTCTTTGTTGCTCCGCATCTAGTAATGCTTGGTCGTAAGCTAACGCTCCAGTTCCTGCTGCTCCTAATGTCTGTATACCACTAGCTGCAAGAGACGGTTGAAGAGAAGCTAGGTTTCTTGAAAAACCACCTAAATTCATTTGTTGATTAAATGCTTGATTAGCTAATTGATTGGCTTGAGTAAAACCTTCTTGTAATAATTTTGCTTGAGTTCCTGCTCTATTTCTATCCGATGCTGCACCATATTCTGCTCTTCTTACACCTTCTCTACCGCCGCCAAAAGCTCCGGCAGCTATTGCATCAGCTGCAGTTCCTTGAGCTCCTTTTGCTGCTTGAATATCAAATTCTGCTAAAGTTGTATCGATTACGTCTTTTTGATAGGGAGACATAAATTGTTTATATGCATCAGGTCCACTAAATCCTGCAGCATCTGTTTGATACTGTCCTGCTTGATCCAAGAAAGGTTGGTAACCTGCAACTCCTGTTCCAGCACCTATACCTGTTATAGCTCCTGTAACAGGATCAAAAGTTAATTCACCTAATCCTGCTTGCGTTGCCGCTAACTGTTGTGCTTCTCTGGTTAAAATATTTTGTGGTGAAACCTTTGGTCCAAGTTCACCTAATGTTGGTACGGTACCAATGACGTTACCATCAGCATCTTTTATTTCTGAACCAGGAGCTCTTCCTACTTGTTCCGTTAATAAATCTATATAGTTTTCTTGAGCACCTTCCATAAAAGGAGCTAGTCGAGTATATGAATATGTATCTTCTGCCATTATGCCTTACCTACTTTTTCTGCTTGTTTCATTGTGTTGTATAATTTCTTAGATCCTTCTTCAACACTGCCATTCCCTATACCACGTACAGCATCAGCAGTCATTACAAATTCATTTTTAGATAACATAGCTGGTACATCATCGGCTCTTTCTTTGATACCGACTGGTACAAAACCACCTTCATCTCTGTAGTCTCTCTCAACTACACCAGCATTATTTTTTCTTATTTTACCTGTCGGTATATCACTTATACCACCAACTGATTTAAATGTTTTACCTGTTAATTGAAATATCTCTGCTTCAATGTCGGATACATCTGCGTTAGCATCTTTTGCTAATATACCAGCTCTTGTAAGTAATAGTTCTGATACCCTGTTAGCACCACCTTTGTAACCTATTCTTCCGCCGTCTTTGTAATTTGTCATTTCTAAAAACTCTTCAAAGTCTACAGGTGTTTCACCATCTTTTATCATGTCTGAAACATACTTTTTATATTGTTCCATTTTATCTGTTCCGCCACCTTTGTAACCTATTCTTCCGCCGTCCTTTTGTCCTTTACCAAGACCCATGATGGCAATTTCTTTTAATACTGCTGCATCCTCAGGATATTTATTGGGATTACTTAAAACTCCATATAAATTTTTAAATTGTTTGTTAGATCCACTTCCTCCACCTAGTCTTCTAAACAAATATGTTTTTTCTGCAGAACTAAAAGTTATACCACCTGCCATCATCATATCTTCTTCGTCTTCGTCGTCACCTGCTTCAACGTCAATTGACATAATACCTATTTCAGAAGTTTCTTCTGGACTACCTTTTTTAAACCCTATTCTTCCGCCGTCAGCTTCTTTTATTCTAAACATGTTAGAGCCTTCTCCTGTAGTAGTATCTCTAAACATTCCAGGCATAGAATCATAATCAGACTTTTTAACTCTTACTGGTCCGTCTTCCGTCATTATAATTACAAAATCTTCTGTGCTTGTGTCAGGCATAATCTCTTCTAGTAATTGTGTTTTTATCATTTCATTAGCACCAGACTCGAATCCTATTCTGCCGCCGTTAGCTCTGTTTTCTAAAGCTTTCAATGTATCGTAATACTCATCTTCAGGTCTTATATCTCTTGGTAGAGCAAATAATGAACTTTCATTATTAAGAAATTTTAATCTATCAGGGTCTATATCTTCATTTTTCATACGTATTATATCACTTGCCAATTGAGAAGCATAACCTCTGTCTTGAATTCCTTCTTCTGTCATAAGTTTATCTGTTAAAAATTTAAGTTCAGCTATTTTTTCTTCTATCATTTTATTAGCACCAGTCTCGAATCCTATTCTACCACCATCTTTTTTACCACCAAAGAAATTTTGTAAGTAACCTGCGTACTCTTCTCTTTTCTCATCTCTTTTAGCGTCATCATAATCTTTTTGTGATAACTCAACTCCAGCTTCATCTGCTAAAGCTTTAGCTTCTATGTATGAAGCCACACCAGTTATTGCTCCAAGCACTGCGTTTTTGTCAAGCCTACCTTTGCTGTCGTAAAACAAAGCTTTACTTCCTCTTTTTAAAAGATCTAATGCTGCATCTGTTTTTTGTGTTGGAGATGTATCAAAACTTATAATTGATTTTATAGACTCCTTTGCAGATCCTGGATCAGTTACTGTTTTAACTGTATCTGCTACTGTCCCACTCGGGGATAATGATGCCTCACTTAGCTGTTCTGATATCAGATTAGGTTTTTTTGCAGGCCTTAAAGTATTTATACTTTGTGTAGGTTTGCCTAATTTAAATCCTGATTGAGTTCCTAATGGAGAACTAAAGCCTCCTTTGAATCCCTCAAAACCACCTCTGAATGCTCCACCTTGTTGAAAAGGATTACCTTGAAAACCTGCGCCACCTAAATATCTAGCACCTTGACCTAGTCCATAAGTTAAAGCTCCGCTTTTTAATGAGTCTCCAATACGTCCTGTTTGATCAAAGCTACCAAGTCCTGACATTGCTGCTGCAACTGCCGGGTTAAATGGTGCAACAAAGGGTGCAGCTTTAACTGCAATTTCTGCTACTTCATTAGGTATAATTTTTCTAACAAATTTTTTAAGTTTACTACCTAGACCAAATTTTTCTCTAGGTGCGACTTGCATAATTCCGCCGTTTGCTCGTAATTGTCTGTTCATTAAAGATCTAGATATCGCCATAATTTAAATATTTTTATATTGTTAAGCAGGCGTAGAAATCCTGTAAATATGATACTTTATTTGATTTTTTTAGTGTCGTCAACAGGTTTGACAGGTCTTCCTGCTTGCCATAAATCATCTCTAAAACGACCCTTATAACAATACTCTCCAACGTGAGTTATAGGGGCATCTATATAAGCGTGTACCTTACCGCCTATATCCGTCCATCTTTGACAGAATCCAAAGTCTTCCCCAAAATATCTCTTTGTTTTAGTGTCATGTAAGGTGTCAAATAAATTGTACATATTATCTTTTTTAACCTCTTTACCATTAATATTGGTAGGCTGATATATTTCCAAATGAGGATATTCTTTAATCATTTTCTCAAATACATTTCTTTTAATTAACATACATCCAGTTGGGGCATGAGTGAGCTCCATTAATCCTTTGTCCACGGTTATTGAATTAGGGTCCTCTACTTTAACAGGAAAAGTAAAACCTGCTGTAGCCAAGTCTTTTTCATTACTGATAGCATCTTCTTTAGTATTAAGTCTTCGCCATATTTTATCCCAACTTAAAAGTTTCATAGGATAGGGTAAGCTAATTATGTCTTTATCAAACTCTAACATTTTAAAAATAGGCTTGTGATCAAAATCAATGTCAGAGTCTATAAATAATAAATGAGTATATTTATCTTCGTGATTTAAAAATTCTGCTACACATAAGTTTCTACCTTGTGTAACTAGGGATGATTTAAGTAATGTAAAACTACATTGTATTCCTTCTTTGGAACACGCCATTTGAAACTTTAACACAGCTTGACAGTAATGCATACTGACATCACTATGACAAGGGGTGCATACCATTATCTTGTGAGGGGAAGTACCTAAGTTTATTTCTACCATTTTATTTTCTACTTTATTGGTTTTAATTGTTTGATAGGTATCATCATTTGCTGTTTCAGTTTTGTCTACGTTAAACCATATTGGTTCATTTGGCTTTGGCATTAAGAGCTCCTTTTAAAAATGTTGTCCACGCAGACGCTTGTTTAGGCCACGAATAATATATCTGAGTGTAATTAGCTTGAGTGGTTAAATGACTATGTATCTGTGGCTCGTGTAGAGTTTCTGCAGCGGCAGCAATACCATAGGCAAACTTTTCTGCTAACGCTTTGTAATTACTATCATAAGGAATATACATTGGAAACTCTGCTCCTGTTTCAAACAAAGCTCCATAATCGGTTACAATACTATATAGTCCCGCAGACATTGCTTCTAATAAAGAAATACAAGAAGTCTCTTCGAAGATACTAGGATAAGCATACATATTATAATCTGGTAAATGTTCTCTAATATACTCATTTGGTTTATAACCAATGTAATTTACATTTGGTAAAGACTCAGCTTGGTCATATAATGCTCTATAATTAAAATCATTTTGTTCATGAAACTCTTTACCATATACCTCACATGAAGAATAAACATCTAAAGTAATTAATGGGTTTTTAATTAATTGCATTGCACCAAGTAAAACAGATAATCCTCTCCAAGGTGTGTTCTGATGAATTATTTTAATAGGTTTACCTTTTTCATAATGTGGAGATTGTTTTATTTTCTCAACTCCATTTTTAATAACCACACATTTTTCAGTAGGAATACCAAACATCATTCTAAATTTTTCATAATTCCAATGAGAATTAAAAACATACCAATCATATTTGTGATGATTAGCTTTATTTTTAAACCACGGATATAAATTAGGTTGATCGTAAGAGTTTTTTTGCCAAAGTACATTAAGTTTATTAGGATCTAAGGGTACTTTACCCGGTACGCTAGTACAAATTTGTACTTGATCTAATAAATTTTTATCTACGTATTGATGTAGAAAACCTAGTTGTAATTCAGTTCCGCCTTTAGGGTTTTGGTTTCTTATTTTCATTTATTATCCTTTCTATAATTTTATAAGATACAATAACTTCTGGATGAGTTGCGTAGTCTGGGCTACAACATATAAATATTTTATCAAATTTTTTTTCTTTTATATAACTGATATTATGATCAAAAGTAAATGATTTTAAATTTTTAAATTGATTTAAATCAATGTGTTGAGAGTCAGGGTTAGATATCCAAGTATATTTAATTTTATTTTTAAATATGTTAGATAAATGAAATAACCAATTAGATTCAATTAAAACATCTAGTTGTTTCATGTAATGAAAATCATGGTGATGATCTATATTTATTAAATTATACTCATCGTAGCCATGAGTAAATAATGAATATATTTTAACATGAGATAAAGCTAAAACTACATCTTCATGAGAATATATTAAAGGAATAATAAAACTTAAAAGGTCTTCTTGTTGTTTAAAATTTTTTATCCAATCACAATCTATAGATAATATATTAAGTTTTTTTGTTGTTTTCATTCATAACTTTCTGAAAAACATCTAATCCTTTCGGTGAGACGTGAACTGTAACATCTGTTACAATATCAGGACCCTCTACTTTCTCTTTAGACGTTTCGCCTGTTTTTGTATTTCTATAAATTGTTACTGTTGTACAATCTATTTTATGTATATTATCCGTTTTCATTCTCTCTGTTTATAAGCGCATAACTAACTACTACTTCAAGTTTATTAGCAGTTTCTGCTTGAGCTTTTATAGCATCTCCTGCTTCTAAATTCAACCCTTGTTCTGTAGCGTTAATGGTGCTTGTAGCAGGTACATCCTTTCTAAAAAATTCTACATCTGTACTAGCAGAAGAATCTCTTAAATCACAATTAACTAACACAGCTCCTGTGCTGTTATTAGATACATATACAGATTTTATAATAGCTATAGCAGACGTGGATATAGTTAAAAGAGTTGTCATAGCCGTTCCGTCTAATATTTTAGATGCGTTTTTATATTGTATTGTCATGATAAAAAGTAATTAAAAGCGTCTTGTTCATTTTTTAAATCTTCTTGAAAAGAAAAATTAAGTTGTTGTTTCATGGTTGTCATTGACTCGATAATTTGTCTTTGATTTTCCACATCATATTCTTGTTTAGGTTCAGGTATATAGTTAGTTAGTTTAGCCATTATTTTCTAGTTTTATCTACACCTTTTATTTTGCCTTTATTCTTTGAAGCATAAAATACAGTCTTACCTTTTTTCTTACCATATCTATCCTTCATAGATTTCATTATTTTTTTACCTTTTGTAGTAAGTGGCATGTTATCTCCTTCCGTCTGGTTGAGCGTCCATTCTAAAACTGCCATAACGCCAGGTTTCACCTGCAGCATCATTCTCTATTTTTAGAGATAGTAGTCTTCCTCGAGCTCTAGTATCTACTTTTTCAGTAGAGGTTGTTATTGTAAAAGGACCTAAAGGTGATCCTGTTTGATCTTCAGAGGGGTAATCAGATATAAATAAAGTTACCTTAGAGTTACCTACTAAAAATTTATAATCTGGCATAAATCTTCTCATCGACATAAATATTTCACCATCATCAATATCAAAATCTCCGGATCTAATAAAGGCATTAATTGAAGTTCTTCCAGAACTATTAACTTGATCGTTTCCTGTTTCATGAGCATAGTAAATACTTGCGCCATACTTACTGGTTATACCCAAAATATCTGGAAAGACTGGAGTAGTTGTATTTTCATAATCTGTTGCATAAGGTTTATTAAAGACTCCTTGGTCTTGGTAAGTAGTTCTATCTAAAGAAGAGGTAGTCCAAACATTTTCTTGGTAATTATATGTTACGCATCTGTCAATTTGAGTAGATCCATCTTTTGGATAAAACCAATTTACTTCTGTATATAAAGAATTAGGTGAAGAAAAAATTACATCAGACGCGTTAAAGTTAAGACCTAAATCTCCGTTTTGTGTTGTAAAAACAAAGTCTTCTACTAAACAAGGTAGGGCTTTAACTGTACCATCATACACAAAAAAACCACCTTCGTTAGACATCCAATATATAGCTCCATTGACATATGAAGCTGCATGTTGTCCAATACATCCACAGTTTGTACCAACCTGTCTAACACTAAATGTAAATGGTGGACCAACAAATTGAATTACATATGCAGCAAGATCAGTTAGTACAAATACATAATCCTTACCTTGAAGGGCTGCTCGTATTTCATTACCTGTATCTAATCTAAAGGTACCTGCTGTATTGGTTGCTGTTGGTGCATACGTATTTAAATCTTCTTGATTAGAGAATCTTACAAACATTGGATCTTGTGTTGTAGAGTCACCAATAGTTGTTTCAGTTCCAAAATGAAATAAATGTCTATCTCGATCAGAGACTAAAGTAAACCTGCTAGCTGTGGGGTTGTTGCTGGTTGGAACACCCGATGTGGTTAAAGAGGCTCTATTGGCTCTTGCCCCCGATGCTCCAGCGTTCCAAGTAAAAGTTTTCCCGTTAAATATAGTTGCAACAAGAACTTGACCAAAATTATCAAGACTCCAATTTCCTGGGTCTAAGATCACACTACTTGTAGATCTTTCAGTGCCCCAAGTTTCAGCTCCCCAAGAAGATGTTCCCCAACCATATCCAGTTGTTTGAGTAGTGGGTCCAACTTCAACGTATGGATTAACAGTTGCTGCACCTGCTGCAGTCATGCCTGTTCCTCCTTCAGCTCTTACAGCTTGAACTGTAAACTTATCTACATTCGCAACTGTTAAAATTTCATAAACTTTTTCTAATTCTGCTGTGGTGTAATCTGATGCTCCAGTAACAGTCACTCCTGATAGAGTTACATATCTTCCAACCTCTAAACCATGTGATCCTTTATTTACTTGTAAAACATTTGAACCATTAACAGTTGTTAAGGTACATCCAGTAATTGCTGTATCTAATGGAGTAATGTCATAAAAGTCATTACCATAATATAAAAATAAACCTTGAGAGGTACCAATAGCAGCGTATTTTTCACCCGCTAGTGAAGTCCAAGCTAATTGTGCTCTAGCTGCCCCAGGTAAAGTTTTAGATGCAGCAGTTAGTTGTTCCCATCCTCCTATTTTTTCAGGAGCAGTATATCTAAAACGCACAAAATCACCATCTACCCATTTTCCAGGGAGGGCTGAGGGTACGCTTTGTTTGTTAAAACCAGGTGCAAAATCTACTTTTTTTAAGGCCATAATTGTGTTATATATTAAAAATATAGAGAATGAAAGTCGGAAAATAAACACTTATGGAAGCAAAAATAAACGATTTGAAATATAAGATTAATGGTTTTGACCCTTTTGCTTATCAAAATTTATTTTATGAATATGAATTAAAAATAACAGATGCAGAAATAAATCAAGTTTTTTTGTTGACTAAAGATGTTAATACAAAAAACCACAAAACTACTTTTGAAAATTTAAATGTATTAAACTTTCCTGTACTAAAAAACTTAAAAAAACAAATTACATCTATTTTAGATATTTACAAATTAGCGTTAACACATAATTGGTCTCAATTATACAATGATGGAGATAGTCATGGTATTCATACTCATCCTAGCTCCATATACTCTGGAATAATTTATTTAAAAGGAAATAATTCTAGTCCTACTATTTTTTATGACAATAATTTTAATACCTATATTTATGAATTTAAAAAAAATACTTTGTTATTTTTTCCATCTCATATCCCTCATGAAGTTAAAAAGTTAAACAAAAATGAAGATAGATTAATAATATCGTTTAATACAAAAAAATAATGGACGTATTTAGAATAGAAAATTTTATTTCTCAAGAAGATTCTTTGATTTTATCAAATTGGACTATTAAAAATTCACATAAATCTTTTTTTAAAGATGCTAATATGAAGGGTAATCGTAAAACGACTAGATACAGTACAGATGAAAATTTTTCGTATCCTTCTGAAGCTTTAAATATAAGAAAAAAAATAGTTGAAGTATTAAATTTACAAGAAAATGAAATAAACAAAATTTATCCTCCATTTAAAGATGGTATTGTAGCTAGTTTTGCAGAAAATAATGACACTTGTTTTTCACACAAAGATCCTATTTGGGTGGAAGGATTTGAAACCTTACATTGTAACATTATAACTCAAGCTCCTGAAAAAGGTGGAGAATTATTAATCAATAAACACAAATATATAATGAAAGAAAAAGAGTTATTTTGTTATTTAGTTTCAAAAAGTAGTCATGAAGTTTTAAAAATTAAAAGTGTGAAACCTAGACTAATGTGGGTATTTGGTTTTTGTGTTAATGAAAAACAATGGAAAAATATAATTAAAAAAAATAATGATTAATTTTTTAGATAAAAAAAATAAACTAAATGAAAACAAATTTAGTTTAAATATAAGTTACACTAGACATGTGAATATTATATGTGGCTCTTATCCCTATCCAGAAAAAATTCATGGATTTGTAATGGATATAAAATCTAACTTAGATTCAAAAATGAAAAATTATACTAATGTAAAAGGTGGGATGACAGATTGGAAATATTTTATAGATAAAGAAGAATTTAAAAATTTTACATACTATTTAATAAATAAACATCAAACTACTCATAGTAATATTTTTCAATATTTTTTTGAAAAAAATGTGTTTGTAGATGCTTGGGGAAATGAAATAAAAAAAGGAGATAGTTTAACATATCATACTCATTCTTGTATTCACGGTATTTTATATTTAACGAAAGGTTGCGATTTAATATTACCAGAATTAAATTTAAAAATAACCCCAGAACCGGGAGACTATTATATATTTCCACCTGAGATATTACACGGGTTTGATAAGTATGAAGGAGAAACAAATAGATATAGTTTAATATTTAACATAGCAAATCACCAACACTCATTCACACATCAAAATAAAATAAATGAACTTTAGAAACACTGATTTAATTGAAACAAAAAATTTTCAATTTGTAAGAATACACAAAAACGGAAACGAAAGTGTTATTCAATGTATTTTTAATTCTTTTAAAAAAGAAGAAATAATTTATACTCGTCATTTAGCTAAAAAACCTAGGTTCTGTATTATAAGAGATCCTTATGAAAGATTTTTATCTGGTTTACGATATGATTTATTAATAAATAATGTAGATATTAAAGACATAGATGTAACTAAATTATTTGTATCAAACGAAAATCATTTAAGTAATAGTATGAGAGGGCACATAAATCATAGTGGTTCACAAATTCCTTATTTAATGAATACTCAAATTCATCACTATATTGATATAAAAGATTTAAATTTATTTTTAAAAATGCATTTTAAAGAAACTAAACACGAAAATGATTTTACAAAATTATGTAAAAACAAAGGTGAAAATAAAAAACTTTACAATATTGAAAAATATTTAAATAAAAAAGATATAATGAAATATCTACATTTAGATTATTATGTATATAATACTATAAAAACATCACCTTTTTTATGGGAATGGCAACATGGAAAAATATTTTAAATGAAAGATAAAACAGTAAATATAAACAATTTTATCGGAGTATATGATAATTACATTACTGAAGAAGAATGTAAAAAAGCAATACAGTTATACGAAAATCAAAATAAATTTAATAATACAATAAATAGAATTAGTGGAGAACAGTCGTCTATTTTAAAAAAACAAGATCAACAATTATTTGCAGCTCCAGATAATATAGATGTATGGTGGGAAACATTAAAACCTATAATAGTAAATTATGATTTAGCTTGGAACCACTATATAAGAAACACAGGGGCTGACGAAGCTTATGGAGTTCCTTTTCATTTTACAGGTTTGAAAATACAAAAAACCTTACCTACAGAAGGTTATCATGTTTGGCATATTGAACACAATAAAGGATTTGATAACGAACCTCGTGCGTTTGTTTTTTCTATATATTTAAATGATGTTGAAGAAGGAGGAGAAACAGAATTTTTACATTTTTCAAAAAGAGTAAAACCTAAAACAGGCAGGATAGTTATTTGGCCTGCAGCTTTCCCGTATTTACACAGAGGAAATCCACCTTTATCAGGTGAAAAATATATTTTAACTTCTTGGATGATGATAAGATAATGAATCATTTAGAAGCAATAGTAGAGATAAAAAATATATTAGATAAAAAATTTATAGAAGAAATAATCTATTATGCAAAATGTAAATGTAAAAAAAATTTAGAGGTAGAAGCAGGTTTAAATAAAAATAAAAGAAACGTAAAAGGATATACTTTAAATCTGGACATTCCTATCGATGATTTTTATTGGAATTACATAAAAAAAGAAATTGAAAGAGTTTACTCTTTTTATAAATATAAATTTCCGAAAATGGAAAGTTCTAAAATTAATCAAATTGATTTATTAAAATATTCTCCAGGAGGTAAGTATGAGGTTCATACAGATCATTACACAACATCTACAAGAGCTTTAAGTATTATTTTAAATTTAAACGATAATTATATAGGTGGTGATTTAATATTCACTGATCAAAAAGAAAAAGAAATAAAAAGATTAAAACTGAGTAAAGGTTCAGTTGTATTTTTCCCAAGTAATTTTTTATACCCACATATGATTGAACCTATTATAAAAGGAATTAGGTATAGTATTGTGGCTTGGTTACAATAAATTAAGAAGAATAAGAAGTAGGTCTAGCACCTAATCTAGCTATTTTATCTGATTCAGATTCAGGATTTCCTTCACTATCAAATTCATTATTATTGTCCCAATCAGATTGTAATTGAGCTAAGTGAGCAGCATCCCATTTATTTATAAAGTCCGAAATATCACCAAGATTAGCGTTTTCCCAACTAGAATGGGGAGTTTCATCTCTATATTCTACTTGGTTATTAACATTTGATGTTGCATATTGAATAGCCCAAATATTTGAAAATTTAGATTGATTCCAAAACGCGTCGTCATTAATTACATGAGCAGTGCCTGCTTCAGCACCATTATTTTTTATGATTATTTTGTCTTCAAAAACTATTGTCCAATTTGAGTTTGTTGCCATAATTTCTCCTACGTCTTAATAATATATATTACAGTTAAATAAGGTTGTAAAACTGATGTTGCATCACCACTAAAGTTTGCACTCATATTGTGTGAGTGACCTTGTCCAGAACCAGCACTACCTGTGTTAGCAGTTCTTGCAGCAGGATTATATCCCATTGCGCCCCCTCTTACGTGACCTGATTGTGAAGCACCACCGCTGTGAGAGTGTGATGCGAGTTGTGCTGTTGAAAGAGTTGCGTTAGCTGTTGAACCACCAACATTTCCAGTTGAAGTTACAGTATCTGCTCCACCAGTTGATGCTAAGGCTTTGTTATTAGATTTTCCAACTGCAACATTATTTTGTAAATCAGGAACGTTAAAAGTAGATGAACCATCTCCAACTCCATAAGTCGTAGATACAATTGCAAATAATGCTGCGTACGTTGATCTTGAAACTGCTTGACCATTACATTCTAAAAATCCAGATGGCACTGATGCAGAAGACCATGGCACAATAGTTGCCGTAGGAATTCCTTCGATACCTGTAAGGTTTGCTCCATCAAAATCGTATTTAGTTGCTTCGTAATTTGACATATTATTTCTCCGTGTAAGTCCATCCTGTTGTAGCATCTCCAGAATATACTAATCCAAAAGCTGCACCTTGAGTATTAACTACAAGATCAGATGCTGCATTAGCTATATTAGAAGAGTTTCTACCAACAGTCAATGCGTTAGTATTGAAATCATAACCTTGATCTGCGAAATGTACTTCATCTCCTGTAACAGGTGATGCTGGAAGCGTTATTGTGACTGCTCCACTATTTGTATTTACTAAAAGTTTAGCTCCAGCTTGAACTGTTTCTGCTGCTGAAACTGCTCTCCAATTTCTTTGTTCATGAAGTTTTACAACATTAGTTCCATCAGAATATAATGTGTAATTATTTCCTTCACATAAAAGAACACCTGTTCCAGATGCAGTTTTGAAAGTTAAAGTATTTCCAGCATGATCACATGCGTCTTGTACTTGGTAAGTTTTTTCAACTGAGTTTGGAATACTAACTGTTAAATTAGAAGCTAAAGTTCCTGTTAATTTTATAACTTCATTTTTACCATCTGATAAAGCACCATTAGTAAAAGTTAAAGATCTAGCAGCGTTAGTTACATTAAAAGTAGTAAAACCACCGATCGCTTGTTCTAAAATTAAAAGGTTAGTATTTGTAATTTGTCCCCAAGTTCCTGAGTTTTCCCCAGTTGCCTGAACTGTTAATTTTAAGTTTGCTGATGTTGAATTTGCCATATTAAATTCCTTATATCATTTATTTTATTAAAATAAAGAGAAAGTGTCAAACTCTTTATGCAACGACTTCTCTCCAGCCTGGAGGATCTATTGGAGCGGAACCGGTATTTACATCGTTCCAGATAAGAGCATTACCACTTCCTACTGTTGTAGTCAACCCAAAACCATTGAAAGTTGCGTTGACATCTGTAAAGGCAGATACTGAAGCAACTCTTGCTAATAGAGGGTTTCCAGTGACATTTACAGGTGTATTTAAATCAACTGTTTCATTACCTAAAGCGGCACTTAATGCAAAACCTGTTACAGTTGGTGCAACATCCCCTTGCATTCCAAGAGTACCTAGGGCACCTATCATGAAGTTTCCAGTTACTGCTGCATCAGGTGCAGGATCGACGACACCTAAAGTTATTTGAGCTACGTTTAAAGTATTAGCAACAACAGTTGCATCACCAGTAATTTCTGTTGGAGTTCCTAAAGCTGCTGTCATTGCAAATCCAGAAACATCTGCTTGAACAGAACTACCAGCATCACCCCAATCATTTATGGACCAACCAAGTCTACCCCAGCCTTCATTATTAAAAGCTTCAACGGTACCAAGTCCCATAGTAGCTGCAACACTTGTAGGCATCGCATCAGGACTAGCATCAACTGTTCCTAAATTATTTGTAAGTGCAAAACCTGTTACTGGAACTTCAGCTATACCAACAGCTGTTGCAGTTCCAAGAGCTCCTGTTAATAATTGATTGTTATTTGTAGATGGACCAGTGTTTGCATCGGCTGTTGTGGTAACAGTCCCTAAACTAAATGATGCAGCAATACCTGTAGGAATAGTTGTTCCGGCAATACCCCAACCTTGAAGACCCCATTCTTGTCTACCCCAACCTACATTAACTTCTGTTGAGCTTGACTCGTCTCCTAAAGATGCAGTAAGGGCAATACCCGTGACTGTAAAAGACGGGTCTGCTAAATCATTCCATTGGTTTTGACCCCAAGTGCCGGCGCCCCAAGTTCCTGATCCACTCATAGGAGTTTACCTCCTACGATTAACCAGAGATCCTAAGAATCGCTGCTGTTGATGTTGGTGCTGGAAACTGAACTGTAAACGTACCTGAAGTAGCTGTTTTATCTGCTCCGAAATCTAAAACACAAACTGCAGAGTTAGTAGTCGCAGATGATGTGTTGTAAATT
>WLWG01001326.1_pt1 | contig 22650 bp, 34 predicted proteins | sample 6712871 | NCBI WGS metagenome assembly WLWG01 (sample SAMN12718693, study PRJNA515312) | sponge metagenome | isolation source: marine sponge | host: Mycale hentscheli | place: New Zealand: South Island, Marlborough, Capsize Point | collected 2003-05-01
TCGCAGCGATGACTGATGAAAGAGGTTTAAGAATCGCAGCTAAAGGAGTTAAAATGATAATTCCTTCTGCGAATCAGTTCAATGCTGAAAGACTTATGAAGTCTCAAGGTAGAACTCAAACTGCTGACAATGACATCAATGCAATCAACAGCATGGGAATGATTCCTCAAGGTTACAGAGTGAACAATTTCTTAACTGACCCTGATTCATTTTACATTGTTACAGACGTACCAAATGGTATGAAAATGTTCTCAAGAACTCCGTTGACTACGTCAATGGAAGGGGACTTTGATACTGGTAACGTTAGATACAAAGCTAGAGAAAGATACGCTTTTGGCGCATCAGACTTTAGAGGTATCTACGGCGTTGAAGGTGCATAATCATTAAAAAGAAAATTTATATGGCGGAACATAGTTCCGCCATATTTAGTAAATAGAAAGAAAAAACCATGAAACAATTCACAATTACAATCTGGGCATACAATCATTACGCAAAATTTAATGTTTATGCGGAAGATAATGCTATTTCTCTTGAACAATCTATCCTTGACAAGTTGGGAGAAAAGAGTATAAATTGGGAAAGCCTTGGAAATAGTTACAATGACAAGGTGAACAGAATAACCTATGAGGAGGTTGTTGATGATACAAGACCTATACAAACAAAAAAGGTCCTTGGAGTTGAAGTGGCAACAGGAGCATCTATCTAATGATAGATACACTCTTGAAATGGTCAGAATTGATGACAAAGTTAAACAAGTCATTACTGAGATCAAGCTTGAAGAAGCTCAAATTGCTCACAGGCAAAATAGCGTTGAAGGCGCTGCTCCACAAGTTTCTGTAGCTACTTAATCAAAAGCTACATCGCTGAAATGCATAAATACCTAGGGCTCTCTTGCACTCTACTAAAAACTAGTATATACTTTTTACACTATATAAATTAATTAGAATACTGACGAATATAGTCGACGGCCTAGAGACAGTATTCGGAAACTAGGAGGATATAATTATGGCAAATACTACATTTACAGGACCGGTAAGATCCGAAAACGGATTCCAGTCTATCGTAAAAAACACAACTACAGGTGTAATTACACCTAACTACCTAAACGTTAAATTTGATTTTGTTGGTATGTCTCACGCTGCAGTTTCTGCAGGAGCTGGAGTTGCTTTACCTGCAAACCAAGTTAGCACGGTAAACTTTACAGGCGCAGCAGCTTGTTCAATGGTTTTACCAGAAGCTACATCAGGAACAAGAGTAGCTTACGTTCAAAGAGTAGATACTACTGGTGGAACAAACACTTTAACTTTTGATGCATTAGGAACTAATGCATGGGTTACAGGAACTCTAATTGAAACTAGAGCAGCTGACAATGTATCATATGATACTTCAACAGCAGGCGAAGGTTCATTAGTTTTCACTGCAGCTAATGCAACTACAAACTTCTTTACAATAGGATCTATTGTATACTTTTCTTGTACTCAAGATGGTTTATGGCATGTAGGTCTAGACTCAGCTAAAGATCCTTTAGCGGTTAAAGGTGCGTTCGCATTTGCAGCGTAATAAATAATTAACTCGAGGTGCCTGGTAATGCAGGCACCTTTTAAAAGGAGGAAAACATGGCAGCAGACACAGTATTAAATACAACTGTATTCGACGGATCAAAAAAACTAATCACTCACTACAATGTGGTTTCAGGTGACGGAGAGGGAAGCACAACTGCAATAGTTGATGTTTCTGGATTAGCAACAAGCAATGGTAAAACTTGCAAAACAGTAAGACTTAACAAAGTTAGTTTTAGTGTTTCTGTAACAGCACCTGCTGATGCAATTAGAATGGTTTGGGGTGGATCAAATGTTGTTTTTCAAACATTAAATGGAGAAATGGAATATGATTATTCTTCATTCGGTGGTTTAAAAAATAATAAAGCTAGTAGCTACACAGGAGATGTAAATCTTACTTTACCAGCTTGCTCCGCAGGAGATACAGGAACAGTAGTTTGTGAATGGATTAAAGTCTACGAAACGTAGGAGTTTAAATGGCTAATACTACTTCGGGAACTACAACATTTGATAAAACTTTTTCTATTGATGAAATTATAGAAGAATCTTTTGAGCGTATTGGATTAAATTCAGTAGCTGGTTATCAAATGAAATCAGCGAGGAGATCTCTTAATATCTTATTTCAAGAATGGGGTAATAGAGGTATTCATTATTGGGAAATAGGTAGTACAAGTTTAGACTTAATTCAAGGACAGGCTGAATATAAATTTTTTAGATCTAGTGGAGATGGCACAAGTGCTACTTCAAATCCAAATGGAATTTATGGAATGTCCGATGTCCTTGAAGCACAATTAAGATCTAATAGAACTCAAACAACTCAATCAGATAGTCCAATGACAAAAGTTGATAGATCAACTTATGCAGGTTTCTCAAATAAACTTTCACAAGGAACACCTAATCAATATTGGGTTCAAAGATTTATTGATCATGTTAGTATTAGTGTTTACCCGACACCTGATTCAACAAATGCATCTAAAGATATGCATTTTTATTATATAAAAAGAATACAAGATGTAGGTGATTATACAAATGCAACAGATCTACCTTTTAGATTTGTACCTTGTATGACTTCAGGTTTAGCTTTTTATCTTGCACAAAAATATCAACCACAATTAGTTCAACAAATGAAATTATATTACGAAGATGAATTAGCTCGAGCACTTGCAGAAGATGGTTCAGCTTCAAGTACATTTATTACACCTAAAGCTTATTACCCAGGAACATAATGTCTAAGTACGCAACAGGAAAACATTCAAAAGCTATTTCAGATAGATCAGGACTTGAATTTCCGTATAGAGAAATGGTTAGAGAGTGGAATGGTTCTTTTGTACATTATACAGAGTTTGAACCAAAGCAACCACAGTTAGAACCAAAACCAATTGGTGGAGATGGTGTTGCATTATTACAAGTAAGACCTGATAGAACAGAACCAATTACAACTGTAATGATTTCAAATAATGGTTTTGAAACTTATGCTGCAGGATCAGGAATTATAAATGTATTTTCACCTGGACACGGTTTAACAAATGGAACAACTTATTTATTTAGAGGTCCACCAACAATTTCACCTGGTACAGGCACGGCGTCTGACCCTGTTTTTGCTTATGCAACTATCCCTAACTTTGATGGAATAACTGGTGCACAAATAGGACAAGGTTCAGGATATGCTATTACAACAGGAAAATATAAAAATGATGCAAGAGATACTACAGACTATTCAGTAACTAATTTCTTCTTCTTTACAGTTAATTCAGATACTGCTACAACTGGTGGTGTAAAAGGAGGAGGCTACGGTTGTTCTGTTGGGCCTATAACAATAAGCGCATGATAAATAAAATTTTAAATTGGATAAAAAATATATTTAAACCTGAAAAACAGGATCCTCATCTTGTATTGTATGAGGAAGTAGAAGAAACTCCAAAACAAAAAAAGATGCGTTTAAAATATAAAAAGGATTTTAAATAATGGCTGGTATAAGTTATTCAGATTTAGTTACACAGATAAGAAATTATACTGAAACAGATTCAAATGTTTTAACAACTGCTATTTTAGAAAATATAATTTTAAATGCTCAATATAGAATAATGAGAGAAGTTCCTATTGATGCAGATAGACTTCAACAAGAAGGTAATTTAGTTGTAGGACAAGAATCTATTAATGCTCCAGCTGGAGCATTATTTATAAGAGGTATTCAAGTATATACTTCGACATCTTCTATTGCAGGTGCTAATACTTGGTTAGAAAAAAAAGATGTGACTTATTTACAAGAATATGTATCTTCAACTGAATCTGCAAAAAGAGGTAAACCTAAATATTATTCTATGTATGGAGGAGCAACAGGTAATACAGACTCCACGTCCGGAAGAATGTTTCTTGCGCCAGTTCCTGATGCAACATACAAGTTTAGAGTACATTTTAATAAAATGCCATCTACTTTAGCTTCAGATAATACTACTAATTATATAAGTTTAAACTTTCCAAATGGTCTATTATATTGTTGTCTTTCTGAAACATATGGATTTTTAAAAGGACCTATAGATATGTTGACACTATATGAAAATAAGTATAAACAAGAGGTACAAAAGTTTGCTAACGAACAAGTTGGTAGAAGACGAAGAGATGACTACACAGATGGCGCTGTTCGAATACCAGTTAAATCAGCAAACCCATAGGAGATAAATTATGGCAATATCATCGGCAATTTGTAACAGCTTTAAACAAGAAATTTTAGTTGGTACACACAATTTTACAGCGTCAAGTGGTAATACTTTTAAGATAGCTTTATTTACAAGTGATGCATCTTTAGGTGCAGGCACAACTGCTTATTCAACTTCAAACGAAATTTCAAACACATCGGGATCTGCATACTCTGCAGGCGGTGCAACCTTAACAAGTGTTACTCCAGCTTTATCTGGATCAACTGCAGTTTGTGATTTTGCAGACGTAAGTTATACTTCTGCTTCTTTTACAGCTAATGGTGCATTAATTTATAATGATACTCAATCTGACAAAGCTGTGGCAGTTATAGCTTTCGGTGGTGATAAAACAGTTTCTTCTGGAACTTTCACAATTCAATTTCCAACAGCAGACGCAAGTAACGCAATCATTCGTATAGCATAGGGGTTAAAACCTTATGTCCGCCAATACTTGGAATAGATCAGGTACTACCTGGAGTCAAGGTTTATGGGGCGAACAGGATAGTAATTTTATAGATTTAACCGGAGTATCAGCAAGTTTTTCTTTAGGAGAAGTAGTTTCTTTTGCCGAACAAGGTTGGGGTAGAGATGATTGGGGAACTGAGCCATGGGGTGAAAGTTTTGATCCAGTTATTGCAGTTACAGGTTTTGGTTTAACAGCATCACTTGGTACAACCACAGAATCTAATCAAACAGGTTGGGGAAGACTTTCTTGGGGAATTGCTGATTGGGGTGAAGGCAGGGATGAAACTATTTCTGTAACAGGTTTTGAATTAACAACTTCACCAGGATCTATTAATACAGAGGTTGTTTATTTATTAGAGATGATTGGTTCCAATCATTCTTTAACATCTTCTGTGGGTAGTCCACAAGTTGATGGTGAAATAGGTGTACCACTAACAGGTGTATCAGCTGAATTTGCAACACCAACAATGTCTTACGTTGGAACTTTAGTTGGTTGGGGTAGAGATGCATGGGGAGATAATTCTTGGGGAGAATCTCCAAATCAAGTTATTCCTTTAGTAGGCCAAGATGCAACTGCAAGTGTTGGAGCACCTACATTAGAATTTGCATATGAATTATCGAGTCAAGTAGCAACTACAAGTGTTGGAAGTTTAAGTTTTGTAATTAGTCCAACAATCAGTTTAACTGGACAAGCAGCTACATCTGACGAAGGACTTTTAGGTTTAGCTTTTGGTGTTAGCACTGAACCAGTAACAGGAATAGCTTTAACTTCTAGTTTAGGAACTCCTGGATTAGAGTTTGGTCCAAGTGCCATTACCGGTGTATCGGCAACAACCTCTGTTGGAGAGTTAACTACGGGTGCTGTAGAATTATTAGATTTAACTGGAGTATCTGCTACATCAAGTGTAGGAGCAATATCACCTGCTGATGTAGTTGGATTAACAGGAGTATCTTCAACAACAAGTGTAGGATCTTTCACTATTGTAGATGTAACACAAGGATTAGTATTAGATCAGCTTACATCTACTGTAGGATTATTAGGAATAGAAGCTTACGCAAACATTGACACAGGCTCAAATACATCGTATACAAGTGTTGCAAAAGGATCAAATAGTAGTTATTCTAATGTTGCAACAGGATCAAATACGAGTTATAGTGACGTCGCATAGGAGATAAAATTTATGGCATCAACATACACACCTCTAGGTATAGAGCTTCAAGCAACCGGTGAAAATGCTGGGACTTGGGGAACAAAAACAAATACTAATTTACAAATCATTGAACAAATTTCTGGTGGTTATATTACTCAGTCAATAGCAGGTGGTGCACAAACTACAGCTCTTACAGTTTCTGATGGATCAACTGGTGCAGCAATGTCTCACAGAATGATTGAGTTTACAGGAACTATTTCCGGTAACCAAATAGTAACTATTCCTTTAGATGCACAAAATTTTTATTTTTTAAGAAATACAACATCAGGTTCTCATACAGTACAATTTAAATATGCTTCTGGATCAGGTGGCACTGTTACTTTTGCAACAACAGATAAGGGTGATAAACTTGTATTTGCTACAGGTAATGATGGAACTAACCCTGACATAAAAGAAATTGCTTTATCACCAGCAGGTGTAGTAACAGAAACTGGAACTCAAACTTTAACAAATAAAACTTTAACTGCTCCTAAGATCGGTACATCTATTTTAGATACTAATGGCAATGAATTAATGCTTTTAACAGCTACAGGTTCAGCAGTTAATGAAATTACACTAGCTAACGCTGCTTCAGGTAATGCACCTAGTATTACAGCTTCTGGAGAAACTAATGTAAGTCTTAACCTAGTACCAAAAGGTACAGGACAAGTTCAAATTAACGGTAATACAGCATCGACTGTAGGAAAAGCTATTGCAATGGCATTAGTTTTCGGATAAAAGATTAACAGGAGAAAATAAATTATGGCAAATCCAAACCTAGTAAATGTAACATCAATAACAGGTGAATCAATACAGCATGCATTGACTACTACTCTTACAGATGAGATTCTGGCAGCTGCTTCAGATACACTTGTAAAAATTAATAGTATCATAGTAGCAAATATTGATGGATCATCAGCAGCAGACGTTTCACTTTTTATAACTAAATCTGGTGGATCACCAATAGCAATTGCAAGTACAGTTTCTGTACCAGCAGATGCAACTTTAGTTGCAATAGATAAAAACACAGCTATATATCTTGAAGAAGGTGATAACCTAGAAGGTGGCGCAAGCGCTAACGGTGACCTAGTGTGCACTGTAAATTACGAAATATTAAACGACGCTTAATATTTACAACTTGTAAGATTTGTTGTAAGAGTATTATATTATGGCTTTATATTTTGCAGAACTAGATTCAAATAACATTGTTATCAGGGTTATGACAGCTCCTGAAGATATTGTATCTTCACCAAATGATCCAGCAGGTGAAACATGGTGTTCAGATAACATCCCTAATGATCCAGATATTCCATTAGTTAATGGAGTTTACCCAGGAGTAGCCTGGAAACAAACTTATAAAACTGCCTCTGATGCAGTAACAAGATGGAACTATGCAGGTATTGGGTGGACTTGGGATTCATCTAACAATGCTTTTATATCTATAAAACCTTTTCCATCTTGGACATTAAATTCTAGTTTTAAATGGGAACCACCAGTAGCTTGGCCATCTGTAGATGATCAAGGAAATTCTTTACCTAGAGATCGTTTCTATGAAGATAATTTAAACATTTATTGGGATGAAGATTTTTCAGGTTATCTTGGACAAAGAGTTGTAGATGATGTATTAATAACTAAACAATGGAATCCAGATTCTTCAACATGGAGTATTAAGGAGTAATTTATGGCAGGATTTTTAACAGCAGGATTTAGTTTAGTAGGACAAGAAAATTTAAATAATGATGGTGGGGTTGTTGGTCCAGATAATACTCCTGTCGTTAATGATAAAGTAACATCTTTTACATCACCAGGAACTTTTTCAGGAGCTGACCCTAAAAACAGTGGTCAAACAGGAAAAGTAATTATTATTGGTGGTGGCGGTGGCGGTGCTCACCAAGGCGGAGGTGGAGGCGCTGGCGGAGTTGTTGTTATAGATAGTGCTCCAATAGGATCAAGTTTTCCAGTTACTGTAGGAGGCGGAGGATCTGCTGCTATGGTTAATGGATCAGGAAGCACTGGAAGTAATACATCTGCACCAATTGGTGGTACAACTTACACTGCACAAGGTGGTGGAGGTTGTGGTCAAAGAGGAGCTAATTATGTAGGTCCAAGTCCAACTTATAATGGAAAACCTGGAGGATCTGGGGGAGGTGGTGGAAGAGGAAACCATAACCCTGGTCAAAATAATCCCGCAGGATCTGGTAACCAACCAGGTGTATCTAATCCAGGTGCAAATCAAAATTTAGGAAACGCAGGTGGAGTTGGAAACGCACCTCAAACTCAAGACAATCGAATCGGCGGTGGCGGAGGAGGAGCTGGAGCAGCAGGCTCTCAATCTACTGCTGGTATAGGATTTGAAGCATTTCCAGCTAAATCTCAACCTCAAGCGCCAGGTGTTCAAGATCGTGGATATATTGGCGGTGGCGGAGGCGGTGGCGCTGGTAATGGAGATCAAAAAGGAGGAGGTTCTCCTAATTCTTATTTTACACCACCAGCAGCTCTTGATGGTAGCGGTGGCGGAGGAGGGTCATGTTACAATAACTCTAACCCAGGAAGCACAGGAGGAGACGGTGGAGTGCATGTCATTGAAACAGGTGCAGGTCCTTCTGTTACAAGTGGAATATGGACTTTAGAAGCAGTGTACTCAGCAGTCAAGGATGATAACTGGCCTAGTTAATAAGTTTTAAAATTGCAGGAGAAAGAATATAAAAATGTTACACACGATAGTTGTTGATAATTTTTTTGATAATGTAGATAACATAATTAATTTATCTAAAAAATTAAAATATTATAAAGGGTCAGAAAATGATAATTGGCCTGGTCTTAGAACAAAATCATTACACGACACACATTACGATTTATTTGATAGTGTAATTATAAAAATTTTAAATTATTATTACCCAAATAAAAAACTACATTACAGTAATTCTCATGTTGTTTTTAGTAGATTAAAATACGGAGATCAAGGAAAAACAAGATTTCATTTAGATGATGATACAAAAATAGCTGCAGTAATATATTTAAGTGAGGGAGACATAGAAGGTGGAACTACAATATTTGAAAGCGACAATAAAAAACAAATTATTGTTGGAAACACCTTTAACTCTATGATAGCTTATGATGGAAATAAACTTCATGGTTATACATCACTACTGCCTTTTAAAAACAAAGAAAGATTAACTTTAAACGTATTTATAGGAAATATAAATGATACACGAACATAAATTTTGGGTTTTAGATAAAGTCATTCCAGAACATGTCTGTGATCAAATAGTTAAATGTGGTTTAAACCACAATATTGAAATAGCTCTTACTTCTGACAAAAGCCTTGAAGAACATAAAGAATCTAATCTTGCACATTTATTAAATTATAGAAACTCTAATGTAGCTTGGTTAAATGAAAGTTGGATATACAAACATACAGAGGCTGTATTAAATGCAGCTAACAAAAATGCTGGTTGGAATTATGATTGGGATCATCAAGAATCTGCACAATTTACAAAATACAACATAGGACAGTATTATCATTGGCATGTAGATTCTCTTGATAAACCTTTTAATACTCCTCACAATTTAGCAATGGATAAAAAAATAAGAAAACTATCTATGTCTTTACTTTTGTCTCACCCGAATGAATATGAGGGAGGTGACTTTGAATTTGATTTTTCAAATATAGAACAAGGTAAAATAAAACATACTTTAAAAGAATTAAACGGTAAAGGATCTATTGTTGTATTTCCTAGTGACACTTATCATAGAGTTACACCTGTAACAAAAGGAACAAGATACTCTTTAGTTATTTGGTGTTTAGGGGATCAGTTTAGGTGAAAAATTTTTATTTTCTTTCAGGTTATTCTAGATCAGGAAACACTCTTTTATCTTCTGTACTAAACCAAAATAAAAATATAACAGTAACTCCAAATAGTTGTGTTGTTGAGATAATGTATGATTTATTTAAAATGTATGAATCTAGTTGGATAAAAAATCTTCCAGAGTTTTCTGGTTTAAATAATGTAACTATAAAACTTCTTGAAAACTATTACGAACACATAGACTCAAAGTTTATATTTGAACGAGGAGCATGGGGCACTCCATATAATTTGAGTATGCTACAAAGATTAAATCATCAACCAAAATTTCTTTTGTTAGCAAGACCTTTAGTAGAAGTTTTAGCTTCTTATGTAAAAGTTCAAAAACCAAAAGATGTAGAAAATTTTATATACAATGTTATGCATCCAGATGTGGGTAAACTTTATTTTGATTGGCAATCAACAAGTAATATTATTAAAACTAATCAAAATTATTTATTGATAAAATACGATGATCTGGTAAACAACACGGAAGAAAAAATGAAAGAAATTTATAATTATTTTAATATACCAGAATTTAAACATGTGTTTCAAAATGTTGAACAATTTAATTATAATGGAGTTGAATATGATGATAGTGTTTTTGAGTCACCTAATTTACACAAAATTAGATCAGACATAAAAAAAGAAGATTACGATATAGAAAAATATTTACCAAGAGAGATTATAAAAAGATATGAAGGATGGGACTACTTTTAAAGAAAAAGGTTTTTGTGTAATAAGAAAAACTTTGTCTAGAGAACTGTTAAGTTTTTTAACAGAGTATTATTCAAATAAAGCACAAGTATACAGAACCAAATTAAAATATAATTTTGTAAACAGGTATGATGAGTCAGAAGGTACTTTAAATGATGAGCAAACTCCAAATTCTTATTCTATCTATGGAGACATATCTACAGATATGATCCTTGTAAAATTAAAACCATTGATAGAAAATAATACTGATTTAAAATTACAAGAACAATATTCTTATATGAGAGTTTATAAAAAAGGAGATATTTTAGAAAAACATACAGATAGATTTTCTTGTGAAATATCTGCAACTTTAAATTTAGGTTGTGATAAAATATGGCCATTTTATTTAGAACGTGAAAATAAACCACATGAAATTTTTTTAGGCGCTGGAGATTTATTAATCTACAGGGGAGATAAATATTCTCATTGGAGAAATAAATTTGAGGGAGAGGCATGTATTCAAACTTTTTTACATTACAATAATATAGAAAGCACTAAACAAAAATATGATTCAAGACCACACCTAGGTTTACCTCACTGGTTTAAAGGAAGATAAATGAATAATTATATTTATGTAAAAGAAAATGCAGTGGGTGAAGAAGATTGTAAAAAAGCAATCGATGACATAAACAATTCTAAACTATATCCTGCAACCACAGATCATATTAAAGACTTTTATAATGGAAAACATATGGATGTTTATAAACAAGAATGGTCAAAAAATCTTTTTGATTGTGTAATAGAATACAAACGTCAACATCCATTTTTAGATGGTGGTATGGCAGAATGGAGAATTCAATCTGCATGTAATTATCAAAAATATGAATTAGGAAAAAATTATAAACTTGAACATTGTGAACAAGGTGCAACAGAATCTGATTGCAGAAGAATGCTTGTTTGGATGGTTTATTTAAACACAATTAAAGTGGGTGGTGAAACTTGTTTTCCTCAACAAAATATAGAATTAAAACCTAAACAAGGGACAATAGTTATTTGGCCAGCTGCCTGGACGCATAGCCACTATGGTAAACCTGCTTTAGACGAACACAAATATATAATCACTGGATGGGGTTCTCATGTCAAATTATAATATATATGATAATTTTCTAGAACCTCTTTTACTAGATTTCTGTCAAAGTTATTTTCGTTATGATACATCTTTTTGTTTTCAAACAAGTGAACAAGAAAAGGAAAAAGGTTTTTTCTTAATGGGGTTACCACCACACGATTCTTTAATAGATTTTATTTTTTATAAAATAAAAACTATATCTCAAAAAAATTTACATTTATTAAGATTCTATACAAATTTACAATTCTCTAACATGCCTACTAATACTCATATAGATGATGGTCAGATTACCTGTTTATTAATGCTTGAAGGAGAAGGAGATTTTGAACTAGGTGAACAAGTAATACCTTTTAAAGAAAATAGATTAATTTTATTTGATTCAAAAATACCACACAAAGGACGTGCGCCTACAAAAGGTTACAGAATAACATTAGCATTTAAAACAAATGAAATACTTAATTGAAGATGAAGATTTTTTAACAGATAAAGAAAAAGAATTTTTAAATAATGAATTTGAAAACATACCCTTTTTCTACACTAAAAGAATAGGTGTATATAGACGAGACGCACCTGTTCTTTGTCATAACCTAGTTCTTAGATACGATGATCCAAAAGTAGACAATACAAAAGATAGAAACATATCTCCTTACACAGATTTCTTTTTACAGATACTAATAAGATTTACAAAAAAATATAACATACCTTTTAACAAAATATTAAGGGGTTCGATAAACATGACTACAAAAGTTAAGTGGGATAAAACAATAGTTCATGTGGATCATACATCTGATTTAAATCATACTGTCTTTATGTTATACTTGGGTGATGAAGTCCACGGTAATTTAAATGTTTATGAAGATGACAAAGAAACTATGATTAAAACAATAGAACCTAAAAATTTTAAAATTGTTTGTTTTGGAGAAAATGTTCCTCACCAATTTGAATACCCTCAAAATGGATTAAGACGAGCTGTAGTTTTTACTTTTAATTAAATGCAAAAATATACATTACATAAAAATTTTATTGAAGAAAGTGTATTAAACATTTTATCTAATTGGATAGATAAAAACAAACATACTTTTCAAGATGCAGGCATGGGTGGCAATAGAGTTACGTCTAGGTTCTATGATAAAATAAAGTATCCTAAAGAAGTTTATGAAGTGCAAGATAAAATACAGGAAAAATTAAACATAACTAATTTACATTTTACGGCTGCTAGTTGTGCTTATCCTGGTGACCATTGCTATTTACACAAAGATCCAATATATAAACAAGGCTATGATACATTTCACTGTAATTTATTTTTATCAAATGTGGAAGGAGGTCAACCTTACGTTTTAAAAACACCAACTGAAGATGACATAATAGAGTTCAATAAAGGAGATTTACTTTGTTATTGTGTTTCCAAAGTTTACCACGGTAGTAAAACTTTAAATAAAGGAGAAAGAAAAATGTGGGTGTTTAGTTTCTTAATACAAAATGAATAAAATTTATCCTATATTTCCTACACCTATCTACAAGACGCAATTAAAAGATATAGTGTCTCAAAAAGATTTAGATATATTTAAAAATAAAAAACAAACCTGTTTTAAAAACGAAGGAAACTTTGCTTCTAGAGATACTTATATTTTAGATAATAGTTTCCCTAAATTAAAAGAAGCTTTTATGATTAATATAAATAGTTATTTTAAAGATATCATATGCACCTCAAATAAAATAACTCCTTACATTACACAGTCTTGGCTTAACTATACAGAAGAAGATCAGCACCATCACCATCACTCACATAGTAACTCTATTTTGTCTGGTGTGTTTTATGTTAGTGCAAATAAAAAACATGATTCTATAAAGTTTTACAAACCAGGTAGTTCTGCAATTCAATTTAAACACAGCAGTTATAATTTATACAATTCAACATCATGGAAGTTTAATGTTGAAACAAATGATTTAGTATTGTTTCCTTCTGGTTTAGAGCACTCTGTTGAAAAAAAGAAAGGGTCTAATTTAAGAATTAGTCTTGCTTTTAATGTTTTTATAAAAGGTAGTATAGGAAAAAAGGACGACTTAAATGAGTTATCTCTATAAAAATTTTTTAACGTCGACAGAGGTAGATGAAATACACAACACTATTTTTAATATAAATTTTCCTTGGCATTACTCTCATGAGAATACTGTATCTTTGTTTGATCTTAAACAAGAAGAAAAAAATTTCTCTAATATTTTAGACTACTATCAAGTGTGTCATGTTTTTTATAGTAAGTATTCTAAATACTCCTATCTTCCAAATACAATAATAGATAAACTTAATCTGCCAAATAAAATTTTAAGAGCTAAAGTAAATCTTCAAGGACAAAATAATAAAGCAACTATAGAAACCTACAACTGTCCTCATCGAGATATGGACGATCCACATTTAGCTGCTATCTATTATGTTAATGATAGTGACGGGTTTACTTTTTTATTTGATAATGATAATAATATTACTGACAGAATTATGCCAAAGAAAGGAAGTTTATTACTATTTGATGGAAGCAAGAAACATGCATCAGGACATCCAATAGAATCTTTAAAAAGATGTGTTATAAATTTTAACTTATCAAAATGATTTACGAATCTTTTAATAGAATACTTATCTTTGGTTTACCTGGTTCAGGAAAAACTACGTTTGCAAAAAAACTTTGGCAATCTTTAAAAGATGAGAATATTAATTATGCATATTTTAATAATGATCAGATTAGGGATATGTTTCAAGACTATGATTTTTCATTTAATGGTAGAATGAGACAAAGTGATAGAATGTTTAAGTTGTGTGAAATGGCAAGAAAACCTGGTGCGATTGTAGATTTTGTTTGTCCTTACGAATCTTTAAGAGTAAGGTTTAATTATTTTATATGGATGAATACTATAAAAAAAGGTCGATACGAAGATACAAATAAAGCATTTCAAACCCCTGAAAAAATAAAACCTGATTTTGAAATAATTAATTTTGAATATGACCATATAATAAAACAAATAGTTAAAAAAATAAAAGAAGGTTATGTAAAAGAAATAGATACTAAATTATTTTAATGAATATTCAACACACGATAGAAAGAAGAGTTTTTAGAGATTGTTACATAAGCACGTTCTTTATAAAGAACGTAAATCTATTAGAAAACATAAAGCAAAAAATTATAGATAAAACAAAGAACTCTTCTTTTAGTTACAAAACAAATGTAAAAGCAAAGTTTACAGGTTTTGAAAGCTTATCGTTGGAGCCTGAAATAAAAGAATTTGCAATGGAAATAAAACCATTTTCAAATAGTGTGTGTAATAAAAAAACTGCTATGAAAGAGTGTTGGGGAAATGTTTATCACAAAGACGACTATGCAATGTTACACCATCACAAAGGGTGCACTGGATTTTCAGGTATATTATATTTAAGTAATGAAGGTCCTGGAACATATTTTAAAGACTTTGATTTAACTATAAAAGAAGAATATGGTAAGGTAGTATTGTTTGATCCTATGTTGCTTCATGAAGTAAAGCCTTCAAGTTTACAAAGTACAAGAATTACTATGGCTTTTAACTGCTATGAAATAGCTCCTTGGGAATAAACTATGATACAAGCTTATTCATTTAAACCGTATGATGATGATTCAATCGTAGAATACTTACAAAATTATGTTAAAAAGAATCCTTGTTGTTTTCAGTATCCAAACTGTACACACCCACCTCATCAATCAGACCCTAACGTTTTTAAGATAGATAATCCTACAATTCAATATATTAAAAAACATTATTTTAAATTTTTAAACGATATAATTGGTCCTTACATTGTAAAAGAATCAAAAGCATGGATATTAAATCTAGAAAAAAATACCAATACTTTAGGTGTTTGGCATAAACATTTTGAAGAACGACATAAAGATAGTGTTCAAATTTCTGGTATTTGTTATTTAACACCTACAACAATAGGAACAGAGTTTGATTCAAAGCTTTGCACTTTACAGATAAAACCAATAGGTTTTACTTGGTACATTTGGAACTCTGATAATCTACATCGTCCAATGGAGGGTGTCCAAGACACAGATAGAGTAATATTAGCTACACAAACAGCAATAAATAAGCTATAATTCTTATTATTGATAATTTAGAATCTTAAAGGTATGATTGATTATGTTACAGAAAATAGGTTTTCAACCAGGTATTAATAAACAACTTTCAGAAACAGGCGCAGAAGGACAATGGACAGACTGCGATAATGCTAGGTTTCGTTATGGTGCTCCTGAAAAAATAGGTGGTTGGAATCAATTAGGTACATTAAATGAAAATGAATTGACTGGAGCAGGTCGAGGTCTACATCATTTTATTAATAGTTTATCTAGAAAATATGCCATCATTGGCACAAACAGAATACTTTATGCTTTTTCTGGAGGTGTATTTTATGACATACATCCTATTCAATCTACTACCACGCTTACTAACGCATTTACCACGACCAACGGATCACCAACAGTAACTATAACTTATTCATCTGCCCATAATTTAACACCAGGGGATATATTATTAATGGATAATTTTACAACAATTACAAACTCTAATTTTAGCTCTTCTGATTTTGATGACAAAAAATTTATGGTGACTACCACACCTACCAATACAACAGCCACTATAACAATGGCTTCAAATGAAACTGGATCTGGTGCAACAACATCAGGTGGTATAAGGATACAAAAATATTATACTGTTGGTCCAGCTGTTCAAGCCCAAGGTTTTGGTTACGGTCTAGGTTCTTGGGGCGGAGAAGATGGTTCAGCAGTTACAACTACTTTAAATGGCGCACTTGGAGATAACGCAAATGGAACTGGAGGATCAGGTAGCTCTATTACATTAGCAAGCACCACAAACTTTCCTGATTCAGGAACAAACTTTATTTTAGTAGGGACAGAGGAGATCTCTTACACAGGGGTATCTGGAAATGATTTAACAGGTATTACAAGAGCAGTTAGAGGAACAACTAGAGCAGCTCATAGTGACGGAGCAACAGTAACTAACTCTTCAGAATATGTTGCATGGGGAGAAGCAGCATCAGGGGATTTAGTTCTTGAACCAGGTATGTGGTCACTAGATAACTTTGGTGATAAAGCAATTTGTTTAATTCATGATGGTGCATGCTTTGAATGGGACTCATCTCTATCAAATGCAACAGCAACAAGAGCAACTATTATATCTGGTGCACCGACTGCATCAAGACATATGTTAGTATCTACACCGGATCGTCACTTAGTATTTTTTGGAACAGAAACCACTATTGGTGATGCTTCTACACAAGATGATATGTTTATAAGATTCTCGGACCAAGAAGATATTAATACATATGTGCCAACAGCAACCAATACAGCTGGTACACAAAGACTGGCCGACGGATCACAGATCATGGGAGCGATCAGAGGTCGTGATGCAATTTATGTTTGGACGGATACTGCATTATTTACACAACGTTTTGTTGGTCAACCTTTTACTTTTGCTTTTGCACAAGTAGGAACTAACTGTGGTCTTGTTGGACAGAACGCATGTGTTGAAGTTGATGGTGCTGCTTATTGGATGTCAGAGAATGGTTTCTTTAGGTTTGCTGGTAGATTAGAATCATTACCGTGTTTAGTTGAAGACTTTGTTTACGATAGTATAAATTTATCTTCTGGTAATCAAATGGTGTCTGCTGGATTAAATAATCTTTATGGAGAAGTTATTTGGTTCTATCCAACAACAGGATCTTCTGTAGTTAATAGACAAGTTACTTATAATTATTTTGATTCATCACCACAAAGACCTGTTTGGACAGTTGGTTCTTTAGCTAGAACAATGTGGAAAGATTCTGCTATATTTGGCTTACCTCACGCAACTGAATATGATGCAAACACTGATACATCTTTTGATGTTATAGGTAATACGGAAGGCAGAACAAGTTACTATGAACACGAAACAGGGACAGATCAAAATAGAAATGGTACAATCACTGCAATAACTTCTAATATAGAGTCGGGAGATTTTGATATTACACAAGCTCGTTCATCAACTGGGCAACAAACAGGTGTTGCAACATTTAAAGGGGATGGTGAATTTCTTATGAAGATAAGAAGATTTGTGCCTGATTTTATATCTCAAGCAGGAACCACTAGAATTACATTACAATTAAAAAATTATCCAAACAGCTCACAAGCAAGTTCACCGCTTGGTCCTTTTGATATAACGTCATCTACAACTAAAATAGATACCAGAGCTAGAGCTAGAGCAGTTTCTTTAAAAGTAGAAAATACTGGAACATCTCAAAGCTGGAGATTAGGTACATTTAGATTAGACACTCAACCAGACGGAAGAAGATAATGGCAAAAATAGTACAAGTAATTACTAGACCTGAGTTAGAATATAATTTACAAGTAGCAGAATCTCAAGTTAGAGATCTTGATGCTATTGTAGAAAAACTAAACTCAACGTTTCAAGAAGAATTAAAAGATGAGATTGAAGCATTTAACTTTTTTATAAACTAATGGCAAATCAATTTAAATTTGTAGGTGTAGATAATAGTACCAGTGGAGCTGCATTAACTCCTTTTGGGTCAGGTAACCCTTTAGTAAGTGAGACATATGTTATTAAATCTATCTTAGTTACATCTGCTGGCACACCAACAGTTACAGTTACAAATAATAGTATTACAGCTATAAAATCAGCAGCATTAACTGCTAATGTTACAACAGAGTTATTAACCCAACCTTTGATAGTAGAAGGAGGAGATAGTTTCACAGTATTATCAAGCACAACAGATTCATTTGACGTAGCTATTAGCTATCTAAACATTAAGAAAGAGGTAACTGTATAATGGAAGTATTAAAACCAGCAAAAGTAGAAACAACGTACAGACACAAGGAAACTGGAGAACTTTTTAAGGAAAGAAAAGACTGGGAAGCTAAAGGTTATAAGAATGAGGACATGGCGCAAGACGTAAATGTTATTATGCCAAGCCTTGATTTATTTGGAAAAACAAAATAGAATAGTAAAATGGCCATAACTAACGCACAACAATATCAACAACTCGTAAACAAACCAGGAAATGGTAAACGACCAGGTTATCGTGGTGATGATGCAGCTAGATCAGAAAGAGCGGCAGAAAAAGCAGGATATGGTGGAACAAGTAGAGCTAATCCAGATACTAGAGGTAGTGGACCGTCTGGAACAGATGATAGAAGCACTCCAACACAAACTGCAAGAACTTACGAACAAACAGGAAGGTATAACCCTGAATTAGAAGATTTACTTCCAGGTGATACACCTGTTGAAGGTGTTGATATCCCATTCACTAAACGAGAAAGAATTACAAACAAAAATAGAAATTTATTTATAAACAACCCTGCTAAATATAGTAAATACACTCCAGCATCTTTACAATTTCTTGGTAACTTAAATAGACAACCAAACAGAAAATTTTTTTATGAAAGAGTTCTTAAAAATAATGCACAAGGTTTAAATTATACACAATTAGAACAAGCGTATGAAGACTATATGACAAAAAGAATGTCTGGTGAAACAGATGCTATGGGAAATATAAACCCATCATTTGGTCGTGACGATGGACCAGATCCAATATCTTTTATACCAACAGATAATAATGAAGATTCAACTGAACCTGAAGATCCAACACAACTTTTAACATCTCGTATCATGGGATCACAGTTTGATCCAACTTTCTTTGCAAATGAAGGTGGTAGAGCAGCACTTGCAGAAGGTGGTATGCCTTACGAAGGTGGGATCATGGACCTTGAATCAGGAAGACAACAATATTTTTTAGGTAAGTTAGTTAAAAAAGCAACTAGAGCAGTTAAGAAGATAGCTAAATCTCCAATAGGTAAAGCTGCTATATTAGGTGGTCTTGCATATTTTGGTGGAGGTGGCGGACTTCCTAAATTTTTAAGTGGTAAAGGTTTAGGAGGCTTTTCTACAAAAACTTTATTTAGTAAAGCAAATCCTCTTTTATTTACCGATGGTAAATTTAGCATGGGTAAATTAGGTTTATTATCTGCAGCAACACCTTTTTTATTCCCTGAAGAAAAAGGAGATGGTTTTGATATAGATGCATATTATGCAGCAAACCAATTAACACCAGGTACAACTAAAAGACAAATGGGTAGTGAGTTTGATTTCTATAAGTATAATTTAGCAGAAGGTGGTATGCCTAGCAAAGAACCGGTAGCTAAGAAGACTATGCCATTGATTGATATGGATGGTCAAGAAATGGATTTAAGAGCTGAAGGTGGGTTCGTGCCAATTGGTCGAATGGAAAGAGCAGACGATGTGCCTGCAAGATTATCAAAGAATGAGTTTGTATTTACAGCAGACGCTGTTAGAAATGCAGGTGAGGGAGATATAGACAAAGGCGCAGAAGTCATGTATAACATGATGAAAAACCTCGAATCCGGAGGTGAAGTATCTGAAGAATCGCAAGGATTAAATGGCGCTAGAGGAATGTTTCAAACATCTAAAAGATTAGAGGAAGTATTATAATGTCAACAGAAACCATAATAAATAGACCCGCACCCTTTGTAGAAGATATAGGTAAAAAATTATCCGAACAAGCTTTAGGATTACAAAACGTTCCTGTAGTTACAACTGGCGTTGGTGGTTTAACACAAGGAGCAGGTGAGACTGCTGAAGGTTTTAAATCAAGACAAGATGCTGCAAAAGCGTTTGAAGTAAGAAAACAAAATTTAGCAGGCATTGCACCACAAGTTGCAGGTCAAGATGCATTACAACAACAAGCACAAGGTTTAGCACAAAAAGGTATAGGAAGTTACCAACCATTTTTAAATCAAGCACAATCACAAGCACAGTTAGCTTCAGGTCTAGGAACCATGGCCCTTGGACAATTAGGTGGGATAGGAACAGGAGCACAATCTTTTCAACAAGGTGTACAAGATTTTATGTCACCATATCAATCACAAGTAATTGATGCATCATTAGCAGAATTTGATCGTAACACACAAATACAACAACAGCAAATACGAGATCAACAAGCAAAATTGGGTGCGCTCGGCAGTGGTCGAGCGGGAGTGCAGCTCGCTGAGTTTGGAACAGGGGCAGCAAGAGAACGTGCACTATTACAAGCAGGATTATTACAACAAGGTTTTGGTCAAGCGCAAGCTGCAAGACAACAAGATATACAAAATAGATTTAACTTAGGTCAAGCAACTCAAGGTTTAGGATCATTCCAATCTGGACTTGCAGGACAACAAGCACAGTTCGGACAAGGTTTACAACAATTACAAGGAACAGACGTTTCACGTTTAGGTCAGTTGGGCGCACTGAACCAAGCGCAACAACAAGCTGAAATGGATGCACAAAGAGAAGCTACTAGAATGGCAGCATTCCAACCACAAGAAGAATTAAATAGATTCGCAGATATCACAACTGGTATCATGGGTGGTATGAGAGGATCTGGTACAACTACTTCAAATGTTCCTAACCCATCACCACTTCAAAGTGCATTAGGTATTGGATCAACAATTGCTGGTATCTATGGTGCGTTTAATAAGTAGAGGACAATATGAATAGAACACTTAGAAGACCGATGTTTAAAATGGGTGGTGCAGCAGAAGGCATCACATCTGGTTTAGATAGAAAACCATTAAAAGAAGGAACTGATCCATACGACAGAGCTATAAAAACTACTGATAGATTTGAAGCAGATATGGATAGATACAAAGGTGAACAAACACCTTTAATGCCTGGTGGTTTACCAAACTTTCTTACATCATTTGGTTTAAATTTAATGTCACAAACACCTAGAGGTAAAGGTTTTAGTGGTTTATTGTCTACAGCTGCAACAGCAGCCAAAGAACCTTTTCAAACATTTCAAGCAGCAAATTTAGCTGAAAGACAAGATAGACAAGAAAGATTGGATGATATTTTTAGCACATCTTTAGCGTCAGAATATGATTTGGAAGCACAGAGAATTAAAAATCAAAAATCGGACGAAAAAACTTTTGCTAAAGAACAAGCAGCAAACGCTGTGTCTGCATTATATGATAGTCAAATAGGAGCTATAAAAAATAAAATAGAACAATTAGATCAAGCGAACGATCCAGATTATTTAGAAAAAATAAATGATTATAATGATCAAATAAAAAACATAGAAAATAGAAAAAAAGATGACATAAAATCTATTTATCTATCTCAAGCTACAACCACGGAATTTCAAAGAGACGCAATACTTAAATTATTACAAAACAATGATATTGAAGATATTGCACCATACTTTCCAAACTTTGATGAACTTATGGGTGGTATTACAATACCGGAAGCAAAAGCTGATGGTGGTAGAATAGGATATAAAATGGGTACACCTAAACCAATGATGGAAACTGTTGTAGAAGAAAAGAAAGAAACAGGTGAAGTACAAGATTTATCTTACACAGAACTTAGATCAAGGCTACCACAAGAAATTTCAAATGAAATAGTTATGTTATTAGCAAATAGTAAACAAGCATTGTTAGATTTTGCAAACATTCAAACAGGAGAAGATGTTTCAAGTTTTAACCAACAATACGACGTAAATTTGACATTACCACAGGGAGCGTAACATGGAGCCCTTTGAACAGAAAGTAGATATCGAAGTCAACGATATTCAAAAAGCAATTAAAAAAAACATAGCAAAACCAAGTAAGCCAGTTAAGTTTACATGGAAAGGTGCAGCTGACCTTATGATGACTATGAGTAATACTCCATTAAGAAATTATCAATTAAAATCTTTAATGGACAAGTCTTTACCACGAATCACGGACCTTGCAGAAGGAAGAGATAAACCAAAAGAAAAAGATTACATAGATTTTTTTGAAGACATGGAAAAGTCTACTTTTGGTGCAGCGCAAAGTTTAGGTTATTCTTTTGGTGATCTTATTACAACTGGTATTGATATGGCAGCTGATACTAATCTTACAGAAAAATTAGATGAAGTTTATCAAAAAAACAAAATAGAAGACCCAGAGACGTTATTAGGATCAGTTAATAAAATTCTTATAGAGTTTGGTATACCAGGCG
>WLWG01001329.1_pt1 | contig 22553 bp, 18 predicted proteins | sample 6712871 | NCBI WGS metagenome assembly WLWG01 (sample SAMN12718693, study PRJNA515312) | sponge metagenome | isolation source: marine sponge | host: Mycale hentscheli | place: New Zealand: South Island, Marlborough, Capsize Point | collected 2003-05-01
CAGAGCAAACTCGGCAAGCGGAAGGCCTCGAAATGATTGCAAGTGAAAACTTTACGAGCCCTGCAGTTATGCAGGCAGTCGGAAGTGTCTTAACCAATAAGTATGCCGAAGGGTATCCCGGTCGACGTTATTATGGTGGCTGTGAATTTGTCGATACGGTCGAAGACCTCGCGCGTGACAGGGCAAAGCAACTTTTTAGCGCTGAACACGTGAATGTGCAGCCACACTCTGGAAGCCAGGCAAATTCAGCGGTCTATCTCGCAGCTATCAAGCCAGGCGACACAGTGCTTGCGTTCGATTTGGCGCATGGTGGTCACCTCACTCATGGAATGCGACTGAATAGCTCGGGCATCTTGTATCGTTTTGTTCACTACGGTGTTCGGCAGGATGACCATCTTCTTGATTTTGATCAGATTGTTCGACTTGCTCGCGAACATAAGCCAAAGTTGATTGTTGCTGGAGCAAGCGCATATCCGAGGGAAATCCCGCACGAACGTTTTGCAGAGATAGCCAACGACGTTGGAGCAAAATTGTTGGTTGATATGGCACACTACGCAGGCCTTGTTGCTGCCGGTGTTCATAACAGTCCGGTGCCTCATGCAGACTTTGTGACAAGCACAACACACAAGACATTACGAGGACCGCGTGGCGGAATTGCCATGTGCCGAGCAGAGCACGCAAAAGATCTTGACCGAGCTGTGTTCCCTGGAACTCAAGGGGGGCCATTGATGCATGTTGTTGCAGGAAAGGCAATTGCCTTTGCAGAGGCGCTCAAGCCGGACTTCAAAGAATATGCGGAGCAGGTTATTGCCAATGCTCGGGTGCTTGCTCAGTCGCTTGCGGCCGGTGGCGTGAAACTGGTGAGTGGTGGTACCGATAACCATCTCATGTTGGTTGATGTCACGCCGCTCGGTCTTGGTGGAAAATTAGCTGAAGAGGCATTGGATCGCTGTGGGATTACCTGTAATAAAAATATGATTCCATACGATGAGCGGAAGCCAGTTGATCCGTCAGGGATTCGATTGGGCACGCCTGCCCTTACCACGCGAGGAATGGGAGTTGATGAGATGGAGCAGGTGGCTGCTTGGATTCTTCAAGTCCTCAAATCACCGGAAGATTCACAGGTGATCGAGTCAACTCGTCGAGAAGTGGCCGAGTTAGCTGAACAGTACCCAGTCCCAGCGGCCAAACTGGATCAGGTTGTTACTGGATAAAATTCCAGACGCTACCTAGCGTTCGAGTTTTAAGCATGCTGTTTGGCGTGTGTGCTCATCACGTTGGGTTGGTTTGACTGGAGCCTCAAAAGTCCCTCAGCTATTCAAGTTTTCGCGGATCGATGACGGAGTTTCGATGGAATGAAGGTTGAAGAAATATCTTCGCCAACGTCCGGCTTTCGGTTTCCTGCCGAATGGGAACCGCATGCTGCAACGTGGCTTGCCTGGCCTCATCGACGAGCCACTTTTCTTGGTGATTTTGAAGAAGTGCAGCTGGCTTTTGCCAAGCTTGTCAGGCTTCTCGCTTATTATGAACCTGTGCGTGTCATTGGCAGTGAGAATGTGCTTCGTCAGGCCTCATCCCTGCTAGAGGGTGTTGACCAAGTCGAATTAATTGAAATTCCAACCGACGACTCTTGGGTACGAGATACAGGGCCAGTTTTTCTGAAATCGAAGGGTGCTCACGCAGAACTGGGTATCGCGAACTTTGGATTCAACGCGTGGGGCGGAAAATATCCTTCTTGGGATGCTGATGCTGCTGTTGCCGAGAAAATCGCAGGTCATCTTGGTCTAAAAGTCGTAGAGGCCGAAATGGTTCTTGAAGGCGGTGCGATTGAAACAGATGGTGAAGGGACACTCCTGGTAAATCATCGTTGCATCGACGACCCACGAAGAAATCCAGGGTGTAGTCGCGAGAAGCTAACCTCAATTCTCCGGTCTTCCTTAGGCATCGATACAGTGCTTTGGGTGAATGGTGACCTTGTTGGTGATGATACGGATGGTCATATTGATCAGTTGGCTCGTTTTGTTGCACCGGGATGTGTTGTTGCCGCTCGCCAGCCTGACAGGGGCGATCTAAATCATGAATCACTCGAAGCAAATTTTGCATTATTGAAAAGTCTTAGGGATGCCAAGGGACGATTGCTCGACGTTGTACCCATCGATTTGCCACCACGTGTTTTCTTTGAAGATGTGCAACTTCCGGCCAGCTATCTCAACTTTTTCATTGTGAATGGTGGTGTCATTGTTCCAACCTTTGGTCACGCTCTGGATGCAGTCGCGATAGCGACAATTCAACGCTTCTTTCCAGATAGAGAAGTGGTTTCATTTTCAGCCCTCGAATTAATTCGTGGACGGGGAGCGGTTCACTGCGTGACATGTCAGCAACCGGCGTTGGACTGATTGATGACTGATAGTCACTCTGAATCGTAAAGAAGGTCATTCGGCTACCTTGTTTCTCGAGATTACCGATCTTAACGAGCTATCCGGTCTTGCAGTGGACGGATGCGGACGCGAGTATCTTTCAGAAGTTCTCTGGTTTGGAATATGGGCTGTGAGATAAAGGCAGAAACGGTTACGTCATGGAACAGGTTGCCAATTTTGTTCAGGGATGCGTGTCTTTGTTGGCTCGCTTTATGCTCGTCGCCATTTTTTTATTCAGCGCTTTTGATAGCAAAATTCGTCACTTTTCACAGACGGCTGAATATATGGCTAGCGAGGGAATTCCGAATCCTCGGTTAGCGCTGTTTGGCGCGATTGGTCTTATTCTTATCGGTGGTCTCTCGCTTTTGGCAGGTGCATGGACCCGAATAGGAGCTGCTTTTCTCTTTGTATTTCTCGCTGCAGCAACCTTTTATTTCCATGATTTTTGGATGATTGCTGACCCTACGCAGAGGCAATTACAAATAATTCAATTCATGAAAAATATGGCAATTGGCGGTGGACTCCTTGCGTTGATTTATGCCGGAGGTGGCCCTTGGAGTGTCGATGGCTGGATTGAACAAAAGCTGGAAGAAGCCGAAATTACCCCTGCTCAGAAGACAAAGGGGCCACAACGCTCGAAAGCTGCGTGAACGATTCCTTTTTTTCATTTGTAGGGCGTACATTAGGAGACTGATGAGTTGTCACCGTGACAACAACACAGTCAGTCTCCCTCTTCTGCCGTGCAACTATGGTTTTCCCGCTGAGTGATGACAATTCTGATCGTCAAAGAGTTCCATGGGTGACATGGTCACTCATTGCAGCAAACGTTGTTGTCTTTGTGCTTTTTCAACAGGGCGGTAAAAGCGATGATGTCACGTTGGCCTTCTGTCAGGTCCCGGCCGAAATTGTGACCGGCCAAGATATCATCACCGAACCCACCATACGTGAGGTTGAATATGAAGGCCAGCAATATCAAGTGTCTGTTCCCGGTCTTCGTCCCACACCGATTCCTGTTTATCTCACACTACTGACAGGCATTTTTCTGCACGGTGGATGGATGCACCTCCTCGGTAATATGTGGTTTCTTTTTATCTTTGGTGATAATGTCGAAGATGACATGGGGCACATCCGATATCTCATTTACTATCTGGCAGCTGGAGTCTTGGCGTCGCTTGCCTTCGTATTTCTGAACGCTCGTGGCGACGAGGCACTCACTCCTTGTTTAGGTGCATCTGGTGCTATCTCTGGTGTATTAGGCGGATATCTAGTCCTCCACCCCAATCGTCGAGTAAGTGTCATCTTGTTTCGATTTATCATGGATGTCCCAGGTTATGTCGCTGTTGGAATCTACTTCCTCATGCAGGTTGTACTCGGCCTTTTAGACACAGGTGGTGGGGTGGCTTATTCAGCGCACGTTGCTGGCTTTATTGCAGGTTTAATTCTGGCCAAGCCGCTGAGCGACAAAGACATTCGTCGACAGGCAGATCAGTTAGTTACTTTTCGGAGGCGTCATAAGGGCCTGTAAAATCTTCTAAGCTCACATGACGATTGCTATGCCAGCTATGCTTGTTTGGCAGTTTTTGCTTTTAGCTGGAGCTGTTGCGGCTGCGGGTTCCGTACTGGCCCGTTCGGCAGATCAAATTGCCGAGGCAACGGGGCTCGGTAGACTTCTCGTCGGTAGCTTGCTGCTAGCTGCAGTTACTTCACTTCCTGAATTATCTGTTGATATTGCAGCGATTCGTTCCGGGTACGTCGATCTAGCAGCTGGTGATCTCTTTGGCAGTAGTCTTATGAATCTGCTTATATTGGCACTAGTTGATTTAAGCATTCGTTCAGGAAAAAAAATGCTTTCCCGTGAAGGGGCCGCTCATGCACTTTCGGCAACACTTGGTATTGCCGTCACATCGCTGGCCGGTCTGGCAATTGTTACTGCTGATAAGCTTCCAGCAGTGACAATTCTTGGCATGAGTGGCTGGTCCTGGGCAATTTTGTTGTCATATCTCTTCGGCGCAAGAATGATTTTCATCAATCAACGCATCTCAGCGAGGCTAGCTGCAGAATCCCAATCCGATGAAGGTGGTCTGTCTCAGGAGAGGTCGGCTCGTAAGCCATCTTTTCTTTTGTCAGCGATCATTTTTGGTGCTGCTACAGTTGTCTTATGTTTTGCTGGACCAAAGCTCGCACATGTAGCAGGTGCATTGGCCGAAGAAACAGGTCTTGGCGGAACCTTTGTTGGGACAACACTCGTTGCGGTGACGACATCATTGCCCGAACTTGTTGCATCATTAACAGCCATCCGCATGGGGGCAATTGATCTCGCTATTGGCAATGCATTTGGAAGTAATGCTTTTAATATCGTTCTGTTTGTTCCACTTGATTTTTTGCATGACGGATCGATCTTTTTGAGCATGTCCGGGGCTCATGCTGTAACAGCGTTTACTGTCGTGCTTGCGACTGCGATAGCAGTACTCGGCCAGTTGTATCATGGTGAACGGCGACTCCCATTTATAGAGCCAGATGCATTTCTAATGCTATTTGTCGTGCTTGGTGGATTGTTTCTTATCTATTCACTCGGGTAATACGTCCCTGAGATTGTCAGGAAGTATGTGGTGGCATCCCCTTTCTAGTCTGGGTGTGTGGCGTTTATTACCGAGTGAGTGCATCGTTTGGAGGGCCGCTTGTTGCACGCGCACGGTGTGCCGTGTTCTTGAATAGCCTCCATTTCCCCTGCGTTATCAACAAAGGTGGTCGTTGAGATTCAAGTGTGAAAGAATTTTCATTCTGTGGCTTTCGGGCCGTTTGTTTGTTTCTGTCAATTCATGACAGCTATCTCGGAAACAGTGTCATAATGAAACGTATTCTCGTCGGACTTGGAACAAGCGGTCACGCTGAGTCTGTAGTGAGCCACGCCATCGAGATTGCTCAAACACAGGGAGCTGAGTTGCTTGGGGTAGCGGTCGTTGATCCCTCACGCCTCGAGTGGACAGGTCCGCGTCCTATCGGTGTGGGTGTAGAAACACTTACGGCAGAACTTCGTCAGGACAGAATGACAAAAGTTGCTGCGGAGATTGAAAAAGCAAATAAACTTTTTGCAGAGAAATGTTTGGCAGCAAATGTTCCGCACCAAACCTGTGAGCGAACAGGTGATCCATTCGAAATCGTTGCTGATTTAGTTCGATATCAAGATCTTTGCGTGTTTGGCCTGCACGGTCTTTTTGAGCACGATGTTGTGCCAGAGCCCACAGATAGTCTTGAGCGGCTCGTTGCTGCAGGAGTTCGTCCAATGCTTGCTGTCTCAGAAACATTCTGCCCTATTCGTCGTGTACTGGTGGCCTACTCAGGCTCTCTGGAAAGTGCAAAAACATTCAAGCATTATGTTCAGTCAGGACTCTATCCGAAGGCATTAGTTCGAGTTGTACATTTTGGTAGTGACGTCGAAGCAGGAGAGCGTCGGCTCAAGTCTGTTGAAAGCTACTTCGCCTCACATGGCAGAGAGATTGAGATGGATTTCGTTCAAGGAGATCCTGTGCAAGAACTTGTGCCGTATGCAGAAAAGTGGGAGGCGAATCTCATAGTTGCCGGTAACTCAGCAAAAAACCTTCTTCTGCGTAAATTGTTTGGTGAGACGGCGTTGCAATTACTTCGTGCAAGTCCACTTCCCTTGTATCTTGCCCAGTAATGTTCAACTTTCGATCGATGCAGAATGTCTGTAAATTTGGTTTTAGGCGACCTCGTCGGGATAATTAGGAAACAAAAAAAGTCGTGGTTATCAGCGTAGTCAGCATAATTCTGGTGATTGTGATTTGACGCTCCCGTTCCTGAGGCTATGAAGGGAATAGAAAATACTATTTTTAGATAGAACAATGCCGATCGTTAGGAGATAAACATGGTCGAACGAGCACCAGACGCAGTGACGCTTCCGGAACAAACGGAAGTTATTGTCGTCGGTGGTGGGCCGGCCGGCACAACAGCAGCGACCATTGCCGCTCAGCAGGGACGCTGTGTCATGTTGTTCGAGCGGGAAAGGTTTCCACGATTTCATGTGGGTGAGTCCTTGATTCCAGAAACATTTTGGACATTAAAGCGACTTGGTATGGTTGAACGTTTACGTGGAAGTCGCTTTGTCGAAAAACATTCAGTTCAATTTGTAAATGAAAAAGGACTTCTTTCGGCACCATTTTATTTTGTTGATCATCGAGACGATGAAAGCTCTCAAACATGGCAGGTTCGTCGGGCAGAATTTGATGAGATGATGCTTCGTAATGCGGAGTCGCATGGCGTCAAAGTGCACGAAGGAATGCGTGTGCTCGAAGTCCTGTTTGATGGAACTCGTGCGACAGGTGTTCGTGTGGCGGACGAGGCCGGGAATATTTCATCTATCGCCTCTAAGGTTGTCGTGGATGCGAGTGGCCAAGCAGCGATGGTCACGAGCAGGCTCGGCCTGCGGGAATGGGATCCAGTTCTGAAAAAAGCAGCTGTATGGAGTTACTGGAAAGGTGCGGCCCGTGGAACCGGTCGCGACGAGGGGGCCACCCTTGTCATGCAACTCGACGACAAGCAGGGCTGGTTGTGGTACATACCTCTGAATGATGATGTGGTGAGTGTCGGTGTGGTCGCTGGATACGAATATCTTTTCCAGGACCGAGAGAACAAAACCCCGGAAGCCATTTATGCAGCTGAATTGGAGCGATGCCCCGGGTTGCGCGGACGCCTTGATAATGCATCAAAAATAGAATCTGTTCGCGTGGCGAAGGAGTACTCGTATCGAGCCCGCGACGTAGCAGGCGACGGCTGGGTTCTTGTCGGTGACGCTTTTGGTTTTCTGGACCCACTTTATTCCTCAGGTATTCTGTTGGCATTGAAAAGTGGCGAGCTTGCTGGTGACGCTGTTGTGGCTGCACTTCAAGAGAACGATCTGTCCGCAAGTCGATTGGGTTGCTGGGGAGAGGATTATGTGCGGGGCATGGACCGAATGCGTCGCCTCGTTTATGAATTTTATGATGGGTTTAACTTTGGCAAGTTCGTCAAGCGGTTTCCTCATCTCCGTGGCCACGTGACTGACCTTCTGATTGGTGATCTATTTAATGAGCGGCTTGATGAAATTATAGAGCCTCTTGAAACTCTTCGAGCTGAACAAGAAGCAGCATCAACGTAAGCCGTGCTGGTGGATGGTTCATCATCACGCACTGCACGACGTCTCGAGCAATTTAATCCAAGCTCCAACAAATGAGCCGCTGTCGAGATAGGTTCGGCCGCTTACGAGATTCCTGTCGACCACACATGGGGCATCGACAAAAATACCTCCTGCCGATTCAAGTTCATGACGGCACTTCGCGACCGTTGTCATTCGTCGCCCTTGGACACAGTCTGCGTAGGCGGGTATTTCAACGCCGTGGCACACACTTGCCACAGGTTTGTCTGCACTGAAAAAGTGCTGTGTGATTCGAATAAGGTCAGGATCGTAGCGAATGTATTCCGGGGCTCGGCCTCCACTGAAAAAAATACCCTGATAATTTTCTGGATTGATGTCGGCAAACGCAGCGTCTGCCATGATCTGGTATCCCTCCCACTCTTTGGTGATTGTCCAGCCTGGTCGTACTTCGTGCAGAACCATTTGGTGCAGTCGCTTCTCTGGCGCGATGACATACGGTCGAAAGCCAGCTTCTTGGAGTCGAAAGTATGGGTAAAGCGTGTCTACTGTTTCTGAAGCATCGCCAATAACAAGTAGAACGTCACCATTCATTTTCCCGGTATCAGGGGTAGCGGACATGGTTTCTTTCAGTAGTAACTAGTTTGATATGGATGGGAAGACGTTGTGTCATCTTTTTGGGCAGTTGCAATAACCGCAATAACTTTTTGGAAAGACATCATTCTCGCAGTCTTCCTTCAAGAGCCAGTATACTTTTTCCTTAAAGCAGTTTGATAGCGGCCTTGTAGAAGCCTCAATAGTACATTTCCATCTTGGGCTAGAGCCAGCTTGTTGTAAGAGGTTCTGATGTATGCAATGGTAACAACAGTATTTCGGATCAATATTGAATTGTGTTGGTGGATAAAAAGGTAGTCCGTGTAAGAGACTTCGTAAGGAAGAGGAATGCGAGCATGAGATCACTGTCTTTTTTTCGATGCATCCTCGTTTACACGGTACTGCTTGGGGTAAGTAATGCACCAGCTGAAACGTTGGATGCGAATTTGAATACCCTGCGATCAGTTGGCAAGGAGGGGGTTGGTAATTCAGCAGCCACAGTCGCTTGGCAGGAAGTAGCTGCTTGTAATGCCGGATCAATCCCGACAATTCTTTCATCGATCGATGGCAATAGTCCGCTATCAGCAAATTGGATTCGTGCAGCCGTCGATGCGATCGCCAGCCGTCACAAAACACTACCGTTGAATGATCTGGAAGTTTTTCTGGCTGATGTGCAGCATGACCCGAGAGCACGACGGCTTGCCTGGGAGTTAATTCAGGACCGGGCACCCAATCGCGCAGAGAAAATTATTCGGGGTATGCTCGATGATCCTAGTGTCGAACTTAGGTATGACGCCATTGATCGACTGATTCGGGAAGCAGACAGAGAAAAAGGATCTCCTGCTGCTACTGAGTTACTACGAGAAGCACTTAGTGCCGCTAGAGATGTCAGTCAGGTAAAAAAAATTACTTCTGATTTGCAAAAAATTGGAGACAAAATTGACTTGCAGCAGCACTTCGGATTTTTATCCAGCTGGTATGTGGTTGGTCCCTTTGATAATTCTGGTGGACACGGTTTCACCAAAGTTTATCCACCTGAGCAAAGTGTGGACATCCAAGCCACGTATGACGGCAAGGACGGGCCGGTTTCATGGCATCAATTTCTTACTGCCGATCCATATGGAATGGTTGATATCAACAAGGCTATTCCAGGTCCAGGTGATGGCCTTAAAGAAGTTGTTGCGTATGCGTTTACAACCATCACGTTCCCTGCGGAACAAGTCGCTGAAGTACGGCTAGGTTGTAAAAATGCATGGAAGATATGGGTGAACGGAAGCCTTCTTTTTGAGCGTGATGAATATCATCGGGGTATGCGGATCGACCAGTATCAGCTTCCCCTAAAATTGAAGAAAGGTAGTAATACATTGCTGCTTAAGTTGTGTCAGGATGGTCAAACCAAAGATTGGACAAAGCAATGGCAGTTTCAATTAAGACTTTGCGATGCCACTGGAACGGCCATTCTCGCAGTTGATCGCCGGCAAACACCTCTTCAGGAAGAAGCCGAAGCAACTCATGGAGAATTACTCGCGCCATGACTTCAAAAATCTATGAAATGATCAGGCTTCTTTCCGTAGCAGTCTTTATGATTTTAATTGCAGGTGCTGGTGACGCACAAAGCGAGCAGCCATGGCCGTCATTTCAGGGGCCTCATGGTAGTGGTGCAACCACTGAAAAAATCCCGCGATCATTAAGCGAAGAGAATATTGTGTGGGAGAAAGAACTGCCTGGCCGTGGTCTTTCTACTCCAGTAATTCATAGTAATAAAGTATTTCTTACGTGTAGTAGCGGTCCAGAACAAAACCGACTACGAGTGCTGTGTCTTGATGCAATTGATGGTCAGCTGCTTTGGGAGAGGCAGTTTTGGGCAACAGGGAGAACCGTCTGTCATGAGAAAACAAGTGTTGCTGCTCCGACACCGTGCACTGACGGCAGAAGAATCTACGCAATCTTTTCCTCGAATGATCTTGTTTGTCTCGATTTTGAAGGGAATTTAATCTGGTTGCGTGGTATTACTGCTGATTATCCCAATGTGAGTAACAGCCTGGGGATGTCGAGTTCGCTTGTTGTTACGAACGGTGTTGTTGTTGCGCAGGTTGAAAACGATAGTGAGTCGTATGTTATTGGAATCGACGCGACGACAGGTATGAACGTATGGAAGATAGGTCGTGAAAAAGCAGCAAATTGGACGAGTCCATTAATCCTTAATCCCGGAGTTGTTGAGCTCCAGTCCAAGTCTGGAATTGATGCAATAAATGTGTCAGATGGCAATGTTCTGTGGCAGTACGATGCTGGTGCAAGCACGATTCCTTCTAGTTGCCGAATGGGAAATATACTGTTCGTACCATCAAAGGGCTTAACAGCATTGGCGTATGACCCAAAGGGCCAAAAACGGCCTGAGCAACTTTGGCAAAGTAGTCGGCTTTCTCCTGGAACTCCTAGCCCAGTCGTCAATGGAGAGACTGTCTTTACCATTAGTCGCGGAGATGTTCTTACAGCGGGAAACATTGAGTCAGGTGATCGTCGGTGGCAGCTTCGCCTCAAAGGGCCTTTCAGTGCGACGCCCGTGGTAAGCGGAAATACCTTGCTTGCGGTGAGTGAAACAGGCTTTGTTCAGTCGATACATTTCGATGATGAACAAGGGGAGGTGACAGGATCACTTAATCTGGAAGATCAGGTTCTTGCGTCACCTGCTGCTGCATCAGGAGGTATTTTCTTGCGAAGCAATAGTCGGCTTTGGAAACTCGCGGATGTGAACCAATAAACGTTGGTAGGTGAGAAATGTACTGTGAACTTCATATATAGGTGTGAACAGGTGACCTCTTCTGGGAAAGAAAGATAACGGAGACTTCTATGGAAGGAATGTGGAAAAAGATGAACGTAAACCCATTTCACAATCTCTGTCTAAAACTGTGTATGACCGGAGGATTCTTTGTTATCGCCAGCATGACGTCGGTTGCCTTAGCCGTTTCAAATGCTTCTCCAAATATCCTGATGATTTTGACTGATGACCAAGGGTGGGGTGATGTTGCTGCATACGGAGCCAACGACCTGAAGACTCCGGCCATGGATTCACTCATTGCTTCAGGAATGAGGTTCAATAATTTCTACGCAAATTGCCCGGTGTGTTCACCAACTCGAGCAGCTCTTCTTTCTGGTATGGTGCCAGACAAGGTCGGGGTGCCGGGTGTTATTCGAACTCATCCGGAAAATAACTGGGGCTTTCTTCGTCCAGATGCAATTCTTCTTCCAAAGCCGTTAAAAGCGGTTGGATATCACACCGCAATCATTGGTAAATGGCATCTTGGACTCGAGTTGCCATCTCGTCCGATAGACCATGGATTTGATCATTTTCATGGATTTCTCGGCGACATGATGGATGACTACTGGTCTCACACTCGTCATGAGCAGCATTACATGCGATTGAATACTGTTGATGTTCGGCCAGAGGGGCATGCAACAGATATTTTTAGTGAGTGGGCCACTGAGTATATATCGTCCCGGGCTGATACAGCGCAGCCATGGTTTTGCTACCTTGCCTTCAATGCACCACATACTCCTGTGCAACCTCCTCAAGCGTATCTTGAAAAGGTTTTATCTCGTGAGCCCGGCATAGATCCGGTGCGGGCAGAACTCGTTGCATTCATTGAGCATCTTGATGCAGGAATCGGTCGCGTTGTTGAATGCTTGAGAAAAACAGGTCAGGCTGAAAATACGCTCATTGTTTTTACGTCTGATAACGGTGGCCACAAAGGAAGCCTGGCAAACTGTGGCCCTCATCGCGGCTTCAAACAAGAAATGTATGAGGGTGGTATTGCAGTGCCGTTTTGTGCAGTGTGGCCCGGGCACATTGCGGCAGGGTCACGTAGTGATCTTGTGGCATTAACAAGTGATCTTTTTCCTACATTCTGTGAGGCGGCTGGAGCAACAATCGATCATGAGATTGACGGTGTGTCGATACTGCCAACACTCCTTGGGAAGAAGCAGTCGTTCGATCGAACTCTTTTCTGGGTTCGAAGGGAAGGGGGGCAACTTTATCAAGGGCAGGATTACTACGCTGTGCGGCGTGGCCCCTGGAAATTGCTTCAAAATACTCCCTTCGAAAACTTTCAGTTATTCAACTTAATTGATGACCCACTTGAATCAGTCGACGTAAGTAACAAGCATCGACCGATCGTACGAGAGCTAACTGAGGCGCTTCGTCGTCACGTACAGGAAGCTGCCCAAGTGCCTTGGCAGCAGTCAACAAGTGAAGAAGATTCCCGTGGATGAGATGATAGAGTGGTAGCTGGAAAGGTCTCCGAGGGAGAGGAGCTTTCAGGTCGATGCAGATTGTGCTTGAAAAGGTTATGCTTACGTGACGCGGTAATAAAAGCGATGTCGAATCTTGATATGGGGGTGTTATGAAAAAGTTTCTTGTTCTTGCCTGTCTGTTCGTTTGTTTTCACGGCGTATCTGTAGCAGCCGAGCAGACTCCTAATATCGTGATGATTTTCTGTGATGATCTCACCAATCAGGCTCTGAGTTGTTACGGGAATTCTCTCAAGTTACTTGAGACTCCAAATATTGATCGGCTAGCGAAAGAAGGAATGTTATTCCGTCGGTGTATGGTCCCAAATTCCATTTGTGGTCCTAGTCGTGCTGCAATCTTGACTGGCAAGTACGCGCACGTAAATGGTTTTCGCTGCAATGGTGATCAGTTCGATGGTGCGCAGCCCACGTTTGCCAAAATGTTGCAATCGGCTGGCTACCAAACAGCCATGATTGGGAAGTGGCATCTCAAGAGTGATCCGACCGGTTTTGATCATTGGCATATCTTGCCAGGTCAGGGTTCGTACTATAACCCAAAGATGATTAACAACGGTGATCTGGTCCAGCATGAAGGATACGTCACTGATATTATTTCTGACTTATCAATCGATTGGTTAAAGGACGTAGATCGATCCAAGCCATTTCTTCTTATGTCCCAGCACAAGGCGCCTCACCGCGAATGGTCGCCAGCCTTGCGGCATCTTGGTTGGAATGGTGATCGTGTTTTCCCAGAGCCAGAAACATTGTTTGATGACTATTCCGGCCGTGGCCGAGCTGAGCACGAACAAGACATGACGCTTGAAAAAACTTTTCGCCCACTCGATGCAAAACTCGAGCCACCTCGCACGATTTCAGAAGCGCAAAAAAAAGAGTGGGATGTTTACTACGGACCTCGTAATGAGGAGTTTCACAAGCAGGGCTTGACTGGAAAAGATCTCGTGAAATGGCGGTACCAAAGGTACATGCACGACTACCTCGGTTGTGTAAAAGCTGTTGATGAAGCAGTTGGTAAACTTCTTGATTATCTTGATTCAGCGGGACTGAGTGAAAATACCATGGTCCTGTTTTCATCGGACCAGGGGTTTTATCTCGGTGAGCATGGATGGTTTGATAAGCGATGGATTTATGAAGAGTCGCTCACAACACCGTGCATTGTTCGATGGCCAGGCGTGACGAAACCAGGCACAACATCAAATGCAATTGTTTCGATACTCGATTTCCCGGAAACGTTTCTTGAGGTTGCTGGTCAATCTGTTCCCGCTGATATGCATGGGAGCAGCCTTGGTCCGTTATTGGCAGGTCGACTGCCTGATGATTGGCGAAAAAGCTTTTATTATCACTACTATGAGTTTCCAGGAGCCCATAGTGTTCGGAAGCATTACGGAGTGGTGACAGACCGCTACAAACTCTTTCATTTTTATGAGCCGGATATGAATTACTGGACGCTTATTGACAGAAAGCAGGACGCTCATGAAATGAAGAATGTTTATGATCAACCACAGTATGCAGAGGCACAAAAAGAGTTGCATGGAGAACTTGATAGATTACGAAAAGAGTTGAAGGTGCCACTTGTTGATCCGCCGCGACGTGGCCAAAAAAAGAAGCAGACGAGTAAGCAAAAGTCATAGTGACGTTTGCTGTCTTAAGAGGCTCTTGTTCTCAAAAAAGGGTAGGGGAATGCTTTCAATCAGAACGTGGCTGATGTGCTTTGTTTGTTTCATACTGTTGCTTGGGATGGCATCTGATCTGACGGCAGGCCCACTTGTGTTTGATCTTTGGCCAGATGGTGTTCCGCTTTCCGGGCAAAAGGGTGAACCTTCTGAGGAAGTGCGAACAAACAAGAATGGAATTTTACGGATAACCAATGTGAGTTCACCCCAAATGACGGTGTACCGTTCGGATGATCCAAATGGTGCAGCAGTGCTCGTTTGCCCCGGCGGTGGCTACAAGATTTTGGCCTATGAGCATGAGGGTACAGATGTTTGCGAGTTCCTCACCGCACACGGAGTGACGGCTATTCTTCTAAAATACCGTGTTCCATCGTCACGGGAAGTTGCTCTCCAAGATGCACAACGAGCGCTTGGGATGATTCATCATCATGCAGAAGAATGGGGTATTGATCCAGATCGTATTGGAATGCTTGGCTTTTCTGCAGGAGGAAATCTCACTGTCACGGCATGCTTGCATGGAAGTGAACGGACATACTCAATGGATAAAAAGCTTGATGTTGAAAATCCAACACCAAGTTTTGCTATTCCCGTTTATCCGGCCTATCTCGTTGCGCGTGGTACTGAAGGGCCACTCCTTTCGGATATTACTGTGAAAGATACATCACCGCCACTGTGCCTCGTTCATGCGGCAGACGATCCTTGGACAGCCAGTGCAAGTTGTCTTCTTGCCGTTGAGTACAAGAAGCACCATGTTCCTTGTGAGGTGCATGTCTATGCAAAAGGTGGGCATGGTTTTGGAATGAAAAAAAAGGGCCTGCCTGTTGATGCGTGGCCCGACCGAGTCATTGAGTGGATGGACTCGATGGGTTATCTGACAGGAAATGAATCGAATTAGTTTCCTGTGGCAAACCGATGCACCATCGTGTGCTTATACGTTTCACCAGGATTCAGACGACCAGATGGCCATTTCCCATGCCATTCTGTCTTGTTTATCGCGTCCGGAAAACATTCAGTCTCGAGGCAGATCGCCGCATGTTGTCGATAGGTAGTCCCATCTTTCCCTGTGAGTGATGAGTCAAGATAATTGCCTGTGTATACCTGAATGCCGGGTTGGTCTGTGAGGATTTCAAGGCTTCGTCCACTAGCGGGATCAGAGAGCGTGACCGCTGGTCTCAGTGCTCCGTCAGGTCGCCAGTTATTGATAACAAGGCAATGATCAACACCACCTTTTTCAGCACCCTCCGGTGACGGAGTAAGGGCCCGGATTACCTCACCAAGATTAGAGTAAGCCTGTGAGGAAAACCGAAAGTCAAAGGGAGTACCATCAACGTCACGAATGATTCCTGTTGGAATGCCGCCTTTGTCAAGAGGAAGATACCGATCAGCATGAGCCTGAAGCGTGTGGTTCTCGATGCCATTCGTTGCCTGGCCCGCAACATTCCAGTACGTATGATGTACAAGATTAACAAGGGTCGGTGTGTCTGTTGTTGACTCCATTTCAATCCATAATTCACCATCTGGAGTCAGCGTATAGGTCACTTTTGAGTGGAGTGCTCCAGGATACCCTTCATCTCCATTTGGTGATAAAAGTTCAAGGTCAAGAGCCGGCCCTTTCTCGGATACGCGTGGCGTTGCTTTCCAGAGTTGTTTGTCAAATCCGACAACACCGCCATGGAGGTGATTGTGACCATTGTTTTGGGCAACCCTATACGGTTTATCGTCTATAGAAAAAAAACCATCTGCGATTCGGTTACCAACTCGACCGCATATTGCACCAAAGTATGGATGGCCATTGAGATATCCACTGAGTGATTCAAATCCAAGGACAACATCAACTGGTTCACCATGGTGCTGAGGAACACAGAAGCTTGTCACTATTGCCCCATAGTTTGTGATGGTGGTCTGCCATCCACCAGGGACCTTGAGCGTAAACAGGCTGGCTTCTCGTCCGTCAGGGAGTTTTCCGAATGGATGAACAGTGGGTGTTGTCATTGTCTGGGCCATGCGATCAGTTCCATAAGCAGTACATGTAAAAAGAAAAAAATTAAAAGAATGTGAAAAGGCACCATGGCAATTCGGTGCGGACTCATCGTGCCATAACAGAATTCCAATCCATAACACGCAGAAACGGTTGCCTTACGATCAGGACGATGTGTATTCGGAAAATTTTATACCCCAGTCTTCTTTCACTGAGGAGATTTTACCAAGACTCTTCAATAACTGGATTGGTGAGGCACCCTATACCTTCTATCTCGACGGTGACCTCGTCGCCCGGCTGTAGGTATACAGGTGGGGTGCGAGCAAACCCCACGCCATGCGGTGTTCCGGTAAGGATAACTGTCCCAGAGTTTAATATCGTGCTTGCTGACAAAAATTCAATCAGCGTAGGAATGTCAAAAATCATGTCATTTGTATTCCATTCCTGCATGACCTTTCCGTTCAAAAGAGTTCGGATGGGAAGGTTGTTGGGATCATCAATTTCGTCAGGGGTTGTAATCACCGGCCCGAGTGGACAGAAGGTTGCAAATGTCTTGCCTCGGCACCATTGGCCGCCACCACCATTTTTTTGCCAGTCGCGAGCTGATACATCGTTTGCACATGTGTAGCCGAGAATGTGTTGGGCTGCTTCGTCCCGATTGACATTGTGACACCGTTTTCCAAGGACGACCGCAAGCTCACATTCATAATCAACTTTTTCACTTCGTAGCTTCCTTGGAAGTATGATGGGGTCATCAGGGTTCTGAATCGCACCCGTGTTTTTAAGAAAAAGAACAGGGTGTTGAGGTGGTTTAGCTCCAGTCTCAGCTGCATGTTGCTTGTAGTTGAGTCCAACGCAAAGAATGTCACTGGGTAGTATCGGTACCAAAAGCTTTTCAACAGATGCCAGCGTTCCTGTGTCAGAAAAACCAGATGTGATATCTCCATCAAGAAGTGTGACACGGTTATCATCGTGCAGCCGTCCAAAGGCTTCTTTATTTTGGTTTAAAAAACGAATAATTTTCATAAGGCAGGTCACTCTGAGGTATCATGCTAGAAGCTGTTCAAAACCCTTTCCTGGTAGTATAGGCCGATGTCACCAGTCTCCTCCGCAGTCACTTTTATTGGAACGGGAATAATGGGTTCTCGTATGGCGGAGCACCTCATTGCCAATGGTCATTCACTGCATGTTCACAATCGAACACGTAAGAAAGCCGAGGTGCTACTTAAGAAGGGGGCGGTATGGCACGACACGCCGGAGTCTGCCGCAGCTGCCAGTGATACGGTGATAACAATGCTCGGACTACCGTCAGATGTTGAGCAGGTTTACTTCGGGCAAGCGGGTGCTGGAGGTGTTCTTGCTGCATCAAAGCCAGGGAGTCTGCTCATCGACATGACAACATCGAGCCCCAGGTTGGCAGAACGTATTTCCCATGCAGCAGAAGAGCGGGGAATAGAAACTCTAGATGCGCCGGTTTCGGGTGGCGATGTAGGTGCTCGGGAGGCCAGCCTTGTTATTATGGTCGGCGGAAGACAAAAGGCATTCGATAGGGCAGTGCCATTGTTTGAGCAATTGGGGAAGTCGAGCGCTCTCCTTGGACCTGCTGGAAATGGCCAGCGTTGTAAGTTGGTAAACCAGATCGCGGTGGCAGTCGGTATGGTGGCCTGGTGTGAAGCTCTTGCTGTAGCAAAAGCAGCAGGACTTGATCCATCAGTGGCTCAAGGAGTGATAAGTGGTGGAGCGGCTGGGAGTTGGGGGCTATCAAACTTGGCTCCACGTGCACTCAATGAAGATTTTAAGCCAGGCTTTCTTGTGCGGCATCTTGTGAAAGATATTCTGCTTGCGCGAGAAGAAGCAGATCGTTATGGAGTCTGTCTTCCCGGCCTTGAAGTGGCTTGGAAACTTTATGGGTCATTAGAAAAAACAGGCTTCGGTGAGGAGGGAACGCAAGTGCTCTTTCGCAGCTACGATACCAATTAGGGGAGTCAGCTACTGGTGAGCATGTTGTCGTGCAGGCAAACCTTGTTGTGCTCTTGAGTTTCCTTGCGTAATGATGATGATGAAAAATATTGCAAGACAACAGGGGAGCATTTCGTTTTATGACAAAAAAATATAATGTCGGTATTGTTGGGTATGGTTGGGCGGCGACTGCTCATATCGAGGCAATCAATGCAACCACACAAGGGCAGGTAGTTGCTGTGTGTTCGACGAGAGAATTGGATGCTGCTGAGTTGGCAGCCCGACATGGTGGAACTATCCGTGTCTATAACGATCTCACTTCCATGCTTGCTGATCCGGCGATTGACGTTATCGATATTACGGGGCTTCCAAGTAAGCATGCCGAGCAAGCGGTTGCTGCAGCCAACGCCAAGAAACACATTATTCTCGAAAAGCCGATGGCCAATTCGCCGGAAGAGGTCACGAGGATTTTACAGGCTGCGAAGGCGAATGGCGTCCGCGGCTGTGTCTGTTTTGAACTTCGGTATTCCGAGCAATTGCAGGTGACAAAAGCGTTGCTTGAAAAAGGTTTACTTGGGCAGTTGCATTACGGTGAGATTGATTACTATCACGGCATCGGCCCCTGGTATGGTCAGTTCCGTTGGAATACTGGGAAGAGGGATGGTGGCAGTGCGCTTCTAACTGCTGGGTGTCATGCGCTCGATGCACTTTTGATGATGATGGGAGACCGACAGGTTGAAAGTGTTACGAGCATGAGTACAAAAACAAATAGCCCTACGTTTGATCCATACGAGTATGACACGTCTAGCGTCACGCTTGTGAAGTTTGCAGACGGTGCTTTGGGGAAGACTGCGGCCATTGTCGATTGCTTCCAGCCGTATTACTTCCATACGCATCTTGTTGGCAGTGAGGGGAGTCTTTTGGATGACCGCTTTACCTCCATGAAGCTTTCCAAGGAGCGTAATGCTTGGCATCACCTGTCGATGAAGATGTGTGACTCGGGTGATGTCAGTGATCACCCCTACCAGAGCCAGTTTCAGGAATTCTTTAATGCCCTCGATCGTGATGAAGAAATGCCACTGACAAGTTTTTCTGATGCAGCTCGAACATTTGAAGTCATTTTTGCTGCTGATCAGAGTGCTTCCAGTGGCGGGCAGCCTGTTGTGCCCGAATCTTTTGTGTAAGTGTGATCGTGGCTCTCTCCCGGAGGTGTCTCGTGTTTTATCATCCATCAATTCGTGCTTTGTCCTCATGTATCATCGCGTTGTCGTGTGTGCATGTTTTTGCAGAAGACTCAAGGACAAAAGAAGTTCTCGCGGCTGATGATGAACGTATAAAAGCGATGGTGTCTGCAGATTCAAGGTTGCTCGAGCCGCTGCTTTCAGAGGACCTGCAGTATTCACATTCAACAGGAGCAATTGATACCAAAAAGACATTACTGAGTCTGATCAACAAAAAAGAGACACAATATGTCATGTATCAACCGTTACAACGAACAGTTGCATTTGCAGGTTCTAAAATAGCTTTTGTGAATGGTCGTGCGGAAATTGGTGTTCAGCATGATGGCCAGTCACTGGAAAAAACATTTGTTTTTCTTTCAGTGTGGCGGCTGGAGGGAGACGCATGGCGATTCCTTCGATGGCAATCGTCGCAACTTGCGTCAGCCGTGCCAGCAGTTGGTGATGTTCGTATTATCGATGAGTTGGGACAGGATGGCGGGTGGCAGCTTCTTGTTGAAGACGATTTTGAAAACGTGAATGGCGAAGCCGATACGTGGAGCTGGAAGGACGGTGTTCTGGCCTGTACGGGACGCCCTGTTGGTGTGACGCGGTTCCACAAGCCACTTGAAAATTTTGAACTCTCTCTTCAGTGGCGGCACATGTCATCTGGTGGGAATTCTGGCGTCTTTCTGTGGGCGCCATCAGAGTCACTCCTTGACTTGCCCCCAGGCAAACTGCCTCGTGGGGGAATCGAAGTACAGATTCTGGATCATGGATACACAGAGCAGTACAAGAAAAAATCTGGACGAAAGGCTACCTGGTTCACTACTGATGGCGATGTCTTTGCGGTCGGAACATCAAAGATGAATCCGTTTCCACCGCTCTCACCAAATGGAACGCGTAGCTTTCCGAATGCTCGATATAGTCAAGGAAGTCCACAGTGGAATCATTACTATGTCAGAGCTGTCAACGGAGAGGTTCGGCTCTGGGTGAACGGTCACGAAGTTTCTGGAGGCAACACATGTTCGCCATCAACAGGTTATCTGTGCCTCGAGTCTGAGGGAGCACCTGTTGAGTTTAAAGAAATGTACGTACGAGAACTGCCTTGATTCTAAAGTTGTGCGAGTGATTCAGCGATGGAGCACAAAGCCTTCAATCGCTTCATACTCAGGTAATCCGAGTTTGTCATAAATCCGGGCAGTGTCTTTGTTGCGATCCTCTGCTCGCTGCCAAAATTCTCGAGAGTCGGTTGGGCCGGGAAAAAGCGCTCTATCTTTCTGGCTCTCGTGTTTGAAGATGGCCATCCTTTTTCGCTCTACTTCTTCAGGCGAAAGTGGAACGGCCATTTCAATTTCATGCGGTTCCCACTCTTGCCAGGCGCCGCGATAGAGCCAGACCTCACAGGCTTGTGCCCATTCATTATCAGAAAGCTTTTCCATGGCCTGAAAAACAGCCCCTAGGCATACACGATGGGTCCCATGAGGGTCAGATAGATCACCAGCCGCATAGATTTGATGTGGTTTGATTGAATTCAGGAGGTCTGCCGTAATTTGAATATCGTCAGGACCTAGAGGTTTTTTTCGAACCCGGCCAGTTTCGTAGAATGGTAAATCGAGAAAGTGGATTCGTTCAGGTTGAACACCTGAATGTCTGGCACCTGCTCGAGCTTCAGTCCGACGAATAAGACCTTTAACCTGTTGCAGTTCTGGAATATCAACTGCACCAGCTGCTTTTGTATGCAGAAAGAGCCGAATCTTTTCAGCAATTTCATTCGCTTTTTTCCCAACTCCAAATGTTTTGCAGAAAGCTTCAACAAAATCTACATGAGCGTCTGCTGTTTCATCCCACACGGCAATGTTGCCACTCGTTTGATACGCAACGTGCACCTCGTGTCCTTGTTCACAGAGACGGATGAAGGTTCCGCCCATGCTGATGACATCGTCATCGGGGTGCGGACTAAAGACAACAACCCGCTTTGGAAATTCTTTTGATGTCGTTGACTCAGACAGTCCACGAATACGTCTTGTTTCTCCAGGCTTGCCTCCGGGCCACCCGGTGATTGTGTTCTGTAATGTCCGAAAGACCTCAATGTTGATGTCGTAGGATCGACCGCGTTTTGACAAAAGATCCTGAAGACCGTGTTCGTTGTAGTCTTCGTCTGTAAGCTTTAAAATCGGCTTGCTCAGTTTTAAGGAGAGCCAAATCAGAGCCTTTCGCGTGAGGTCGTCAGTCCATGTCAGTCCAACTGATTCCAGAGGACCAACAAGCCATGGGGATTTGAAACGAGTTAATTTTGCAGCGGCTGCACGGTCAAGGACAAACTTGGCGTCAGGGTGTTTCTGAAGAGAACTTGCAGATACGTGGCTGTTCGGAGTCTCTTCAACGGCTTGACGAACAATAGGTGCTTTATGCTCCCCAAAAGCAAGTAGAACGATTCGTCGAGCATCAAGAATTGAGCCAACACCCATCGTGATAGCTTGTCTTGGAACATTCCACTCACCAAAGAAGTCACTGGCGGCATCGGCTCGGGTGACGCTATCGAGTGTTATGAGTCGTGTTCGACTTTCAAGACTGCTTCCAGGCTCATTAAACCCAATGTGGCCAGTCCGACCTATTCCAAGAAGTTGTAAGTCGATCCCACCTGCTTCGCGTATTTTTTCTTCGTACGCCTCACATGCTGCAGTTACATCGTCACGGCTAAGTTGTCCATTTGGGATGTGAATATTCTCTGGGACAATATCAATATGATCAAACAAGTGTTCCCGCATGAATCGGTGATAGCTCTGCAGGGCATCTGGCTCCATTGGCCAGTATTCATCCAGGTTAAATGTGATGACCTGCTTGAATGAGAGTTGTTCTTCAGTATGAAGACGAATGAGTTCATCATAAATCCCAACAGGTGTACTACCCGTTGCAAGACCGAGAACCGTCTTTTGGTTCTTGCCAGATCTCGTACGAATAAGAGCGGCAATTTCACGAGCAATGGCACGATTGGCATCTCCTGAGTCGTCGTAAACAGTTACGGGTACTCTCTCAATGGTGGAGATATGTGGAAGAGGGCCCCGATAAATTGGGTTTGACCGAGTTTCTTTTGTTCGAGCGTGCATGTGACCCCCTGCGACCTGTTGTTACAATAACTCCTGTATTTTGACATTTTTAAGGTTCTTAGCAAGGAAAACTCAGTCTAAATTATTCCTTTAAGAGTCGGTCGGTATCGGTGATAGTGATTGGCGGGTGTATCTGTTCAGCGTATGCTCG
>WLWG01001330.1_pt1 | contig 22552 bp, 16 predicted proteins | sample 6712871 | NCBI WGS metagenome assembly WLWG01 (sample SAMN12718693, study PRJNA515312) | sponge metagenome | isolation source: marine sponge | host: Mycale hentscheli | place: New Zealand: South Island, Marlborough, Capsize Point | collected 2003-05-01
TACGGATGGCTACTTCACGGGAAGATATCAAGTATGGACCTTTGACACATCATGGACGTTCTCATCGGCATACTTCCTAGATGGTGGAAGTAATGCAACGACTTATGACTTCGAGAATGCATTCCAGGCTGATATCGATGGTGCAAACGGTATCGGAGCACCATCGACTGTGCCGTTTGAAACAATTGGTTCAGTCACGCTTGTAAGTGATCCAACTTCAGGCGGCCTTTTTGTTGGTGACAACCCAATTATTCAAGGCAACCAACTGACGACCAGTCGATATACAAATCGTAACATCCTTGGTGCTGACGTCGTGAACGGGCAGAACACCATGCTGTTCTACTATACGGATGGCTACTTCACGGGAAGATATCAAGTATGGACCTTTGACACATCATGGACGTTCTCATCGGCATACTTCCTAGATGGTGGAAGTAATGCAACGACTTATGACTTCGAGAATGCATTCCAGACTGATATCGATGGTGCAAACGGTATCGGAGCACCGAATTAAAATAACTTTTTATCGCTTTCCTTTTAACATATCCACAGCCTTTGAGTGCCAGCCTGCATGTAGCAATTCGTTCATGTAAGCTTCATGATTATATTTAATCGTTTTTAGGGTTATTTCTCTGGATCGAGTATTAAGTATTGCATAGTTTGCATCAGGGCTACCGTTGCGAGGCTGACCAACCGAACCAGGATTAACAATCCTTCCAAGACCGGCTTTGGTCACCATTTGTCTATGGGTATGACCAACCACTAATAATTCATTCTGCTTGAGAATGATTTTTTTTATTTCCGGTGAATCTGGATATAGGTATGTACGCTCGTCCCATGGAGAGGCATGCCGCACAGTTAAATGCAAATTGCCGAAATCATAACAAAGCGTTGTTGGTAAAGACTTTAACCAAAGATGGTTCTCTTTTGACAAACAATCCCGAGTCCACGACTTTCTGTAAAAGCTATCACGGGTAGAATTTTTTTCTGATTCATTGAGAATCATAGACTCATGATTTCCTCGAATGGTGCAGGCATTAAGCGAACGAATGGTATCACAAACTTCATTAGGTTGCATGTAGTAACCAATTATGTCTCCACAAAATACAAGGGGCATCTTGCTGGGCAAATCAGTTAGTACAGCTTCTAAAGCCGGGTAGTTTGAATGAACATCGGATAAAAGAGCAATGTTCATAATTCAGCTATAGTTTTAAAAGACTCTATTAGACCACTTGTCAAATCACGGGGGCACCAACGCAAAAATTTCTCAGCCTTTCTAATGTCATAGCGTATTTGAGGTGATGCAGGTGTCTTTTTCTCCTCAATCTCCAGCTGACTAATATTTGCATTTGTCACTTTTATTATCTGCTGAGCAACGTCCTTAATTCTAATAGTATGGTTCGAGGCCAGATGAAACACACCATTGTCTCTGAGGCTACAGGCCCTTAAAATAGAATCTACTACGTCATCGATATAAACTAAATTTGTAGAGTTCAAGCCTCCATTGTGAACAACGAGTCCTCGCTGTTGTAGAGATTGGCGTAACCATTTTGAAACAAGATGCTCAGCAGACATACCTGGGCCATAAACAGAGGCTAGACGAATAGTGCAAGTGCTCATAACTCCACCGGAACCTGAGCTTTCAACTATCATTTCGCCAGCAATTTTACTTATCAGATAGTCAGAAGCCGACCCTGCTGGCTGTAACGCAGATCCTTCCGTTATGATTTCCTCCGGATTTACTTTAAAGATACCACCATTACCGAGCGTAGATAAGTAGACGAACCTTTTGACATTATTTGAACGAGCAGCGGCAATTGCATTCGATGTCCCGATTGTATTGGCTTCAAAAAGATGACGTGTGTCCGAAGGACTGCCAAATGCTTGTGGGATATAAGCAGCTGCGTGAACTACAGTATCAGCGTCTTGAAATGCATCAACTAATTGCTCTACAGAAAGTGAATTGACTTGCCGCAATTCACAACTTTGAAAAGTCTCTTCGCCTGATAAATCTTTACGACTTATTGCGACGACACGCCAACCATTTGCAATTGCTCGACAAGAAAGCCTTCTCCCTATGAAGCCACCTGCTCCAGTAATCACCAGCGTCTTATTCATGACGCACCGGGACGAAAAGAGTAATGCTCAGCAACAGGGTGAGGAAGCGCTTCATTGCAGAAAAACTTTTCCATTTGTTCAGCTGGAACAAATACGTCCGCCCATGCTCGCATCATTACACCATCTTTAAGCTTCAGTGGCTTGATCTCTTTTTTATAAAGACGTTTGTTTATCAACGCCTCAACCTCATTAAATCCAATCATTGCCCGCAAGGGTGTCGTCCCACTAAACCTTGGGTTAATTTCAAATACTACGGGCTTACCATCACGCTCTCTGAATTGAAGGTTCACTGGACCATCAACTCCTAAGCTCTCGGCTATCGTTGCCAATAGGTGATTGTACCGGTAATCCGCACATGGGTAAGCCCGATATGTGTTGCCATCTTTGAGTTCTCTTTTCATGGTAATGACAGAAAGACATTTACCTTCTTCGACCAAACATCCTGTTGTGAATTCGCCTGCATCAGCAGGCAATAACTCTTGTGCGACTAAACCCTTTAGTTTGCTTGCGGCCATAACTAGCTCGCGTTGGCTTTGAACAACCTGAGCACCATATGAGCGCGCACCAACACGCGGCTTCACAAACAGCGGAAATCCTTTCTCCAAAATTAATTGATCTAATGCGTCTTTATCATCAACTGGAGCTGAGCGAGGAAATAAAAAATTATTTTTTCGGAGAAACTCCGCCGTTAACCACTTATCATTCCCAATCTCGATTGTCCTTTGAGGCGACACAACAACATCTACTCCAAATTTTTCCTTAAGTCGTGCTCGTCCAACAGATAAAATTTTTAACTCGGCATCTGTACCTACAAAAACGAAACGAATGTTCTCTGTTGCAATAATTTTTTCTAACCGTTGAATAAAATTCTCGGAATCTGCCATCTCTGAACGGTAGGCGCAATCTCCCAACCAGTGACCAGCCGACCTACAGTCCGGATCTGCTGTAACGATCCTGAGTGGCAAAGACGACATTCTTAGAGCTCGCAAAATCCCTTGCCCTAATAATGCGCCCGCCCCTGTTACTAAAACAGTATCGTTATTCATTAAGAAACCTTTACGCCAAAATACAAAGGAAAATCTCTTTGACCATTCAAAGAAAGCTAAGAATCATTTCTTTTTACAAAATTTCTTATAGGCATAGCGATTGGTAGGATTTTTAGACATTTGCAATCTCAGCCCTTTCTCCAGTGACTTAATATCTCTAGAAAATATCTTCGATATTTTTCTTATTCATGGTGGCCAGATCATTCGAGACAGAAGATGCCTCCATTTCACCAAGAGCCTGCTTGCGATGGTTGATCCACTAAAGCGGTAATCTCCTGGCTAATACTTTTACATTGTCCTTCTAAAACAAATATTCTATTTGATAAAACCAAAAAGCTAAGCAGCACGCGATGAGTGTGACAACTGATTTTTTAAAGCTTTTCTCATTACCAGAAGAACTCGCTTCCCAATAGCCTTCATGTCTTGAGGCGTGAGATTAGGATGTACGTCAAACGCCAGACTACTCTGTCCCAGTCGCTCTGCAACAGGAAGAGTTGGCTGCTGACCAAAAACATTGAATGCTTTTTCTTTATATATTTCAGAACAACTGCCCGAACCTACAGGAACATGTTCATTTCGTAATTCGGAAATTATACGGTCCCTAGACCAACCTGATGCTAGACATTCTATTTCAACTTCCACATAAAATTTGTAATAAGCATGCTGTACATAATCCGGTTCATCTTGAATTTTTAGCGCTACACAGTTTTTCAGAATTGATTTTAAAGTGAAAACATTTGCTCTTCTCTTCTTTAGCCAACTGCTCAGGAATCCTAACTGCTTACGCCCGATTGCTGCCTGCATCTCGGTCATGCGCCAGTTCGTACCAAAGGTATCATGTACATATCGGAAACTACTGTTGGCATTGGGCTGCTGCAGCAAATCCCAATTCTTTCCATGGTCTTTATATTCCCATGCTTTTTTCCAGAGAAGAGTATCATTGGTTACAACAAGGCCACCTTCTCCGCCTGTACTAATGATTTTATCCTGGCAAAAAGAAAAAGCATTGATATGACCAAGCGTACCAACAGGCTTGTCTTTGTAGGTTGCACCATGAGCCTGCGCACAGTCTTCAATGAGATAAAGATTGTTGGCATGAACTACGTTTAAGATCTCATTCATTTCACACGGGAGGCCAGCTAGATGAACACAAATGACTGCACTAGTTTTCGGAGACAAAGCATCTAAAATAGTTTTTGCAGTAAGATTGTAAGTTTTCGGATCTATATCTGCTGTTACTACTGTTGCCCCACAAGCAACAACAGCACTTGCAGTTGCTATAAAAGTTTTACTCGGTACAACAACCTCGTCTCCGGGGCCTATACCAAGTGCCCTAATTGCCAACTCCAGAGCAACTGTGCCATTAGCGACTGCAATCGCGTGCTTCACACCCAAAACCGTTGCATAATCAGACTCGAAACTCTTTACTTCGGATCCTGTCCAATAATTTACCTTTCCTGATTTAAGAACAGCACGTACAGCTGTTACTTCTTCATCACTGAAATCAGGCCATCGCACAGCATTTTGTTTTAATTGTGATTCTTCAATGTAAGCATCTTCCACTTTATCGCCACGAAAATTTGGCATTGTGACGTCCCCAATCGCTGAGATGCCCTGTCGCGATAAAACAATCGATACTGTTTTAAATATTATATATAGATCTAGTTTAAGACTATGCTGTTCGACATACTGAACATCGTAATTCAGCCGTTCTTTCCAACTGCTCTGATTCCGACCATTGATCTGCGCGAGTCCTGTAAGACCTGGCCTTACCTCATGGCGACGTCGCTGATGAGAGGTGTAAAGGGGCAGGTATTTCGTGAGAAGTGGCCTTGGCCCAACAATGCTCATATCACCAATTAATACATTCCAGAGTTCTGGCAGTTCATCGAGACTAGTGGCCCTGAGCCATTTACCAAAACTCTTCAACCGCTCACTATCTGGCCGGAGATTGCCGCACTTATCCACATCATCTGTCATTGTCCGGAACTTGTAAATTGTAAATGACCGCCCACCCCAACCTGCACGCGTTTGACTAAACAGAACAGGCCGACCCATTTTGAAATAAACAATTAGGGCAACAGTAACGAGGAGGGGGGTTAAGAGCACAATCGCAACACAAGCTGACAGGACATCAAAAAACCTTTTTGTTTTTGCTCTGTAAAAAGAATTCATTCTTCTTTGCCCTGTTTCAACATGCCGTCGTACTTAAGATTTACTTGATACTACGTAAACACGACTTTGCCCACCACAGCATATTGCTTCTTTAGCCGACTCTTAAAGGGGCTCCCCTAAGCATAAATTTCACTCTAAAAGCATTTTTTTCGGCAGTTTTCTTTCCTAAATGCCGTAGACAAGAAATCAATGAAACAGCTACTTTTGTTACCTAACTTTTTCTTCAATACGAGAAATATATTTCATCATCTAGCTCAACAAATACTTAAAAGTTTTTAAACCAATACTTTAGTAGTGACATGAATAGAACAATTTGGGTGTTGAATCAGGGCATGGGAGAAACCGTTGTTGATCAGCTGGTCGCAATGAAAAAAGCAGGACTTGCAGTTGGGATAATAACGGGGAGGAAGCAAACGCAGAAAATTATTGATGCGAATGTTGTTTACGTTCGCGCTCCTGCTTACACAGGCAAGACAACGTTACTGAGAGCAACACAGTGGCTAGCTTATACACTGTTTGTGATTCCATTTATCATCTGGCACAGAAAAGATCATTTTTTAGTTACAACCAATCCACCTCTGGTTATGCTATGCATGCCGATCCTTAAATACGTCTTGCGCATCCAGTATTCGTTACTTGTTTTAGATGTTTATCCAGAGGCAGCAGAACGCTTAGGCTACCTCAGACAAAGGGGTTTACTTGCTAATTTTTGGCGGAAGCTGAATGCCCTTGCCCTTCTTCAGGCGAAAACATGCATCACAATTGCAGACTGCATGAAAAAAACTTTGATCAATCAAATGCAATCTAGACAAATGTGCTCCATTAATATTTCACCAATGTGGGCCGACACCAAATTTATTATGCCGTGCACTAAATCAACTAATCCGTTTTTGATAGAGCACAAAATACAGGATTATTTTATCGTTTCTTATAGCGGGAACTTCGGTGCATCTCATGGCCTTGAACAACTCATCGAGACTGCATCTCTTTTAAATGATGAACCTTCGATTTTATTTCTTCTTATTGGCGATGGTCCATCCTACAAAGCCCTTCAGCAAAAATCTGAAAAAGAGGGTCTGAAAAATATTAAGTTTTTACCTTATCAGCCATTCGACCAGCTTCAGTTTGTCCTTTCAGCAGCAGACTATTCTTTTGTAATTGTGGGAAATGGCTTTGAGGGAATCTCTATGCCTTCGAAATGTTACGGGCTGTTATCGGCCGGAACACCAATCATTGGGGTCTGTAAACGGGAATCTTCACTAACCCAATTAATTCTTAAAAATGAAGTGGGCGTATGTGTTGAACCGAACAAACCCCATCAACTTGCGGCATGCATAAGAGAACTGCACGATTCACCGAGCCTTCGTAAACAAAGAGGGCTACGGGCTAGAATTTTGGCTGAAGAATGCTTTAGCAAAGAGCATGTGACTAATGATTTTGCAACCATAATGCACAGAACTGTTTTTAGCATCAATAAAAAGCCTAATGCTCGAATTGCTGCATAAAATAATCTTTTTCACCATACCCGAACGGATTGTAAAAATTGTTTCAAGATCATCCAAGCTACATAGCCTCAGGCTTGAAGGTAACGCCGGCTAATGGTGGAATTGCAAAATCAATTCAATTATTTGCGGATGCACTAAAAGGAAAAGTACTCTCATTTTCCGATAACTCTTTATCCGAAAATGATCGACAAGCATTTCCTAATGTTTTTCACTTGCCAGCAAATGACAATTGGTTTGACCAGTGGTATGGTCGGCCGAGTCAACTAACCATAGGCAGAATAGAACCATGCCTAATTGGTCTAAAACTTATTTCTTGTCACGGATTATTTGGACACCACGTTCACTGGACAGGAAATGTGAGTAAAAAAATAAATATTCCTTATTGGGTTGTGCCTCATGGAAGCCTTTACCCTTATGTGTTTCAGAAACGCTATCTCATAAAACTAGCATGGTGGAGAACTTTTGGAGCACCTTTTCTAGAAAACGCTGCTTCGGTCATCTTTTCTTCAGAAGAAGAGCGAGAGCAGTCAAAGTGGCTCTACCAAGGTAACAACACTCATGTCATTAATTGGCCCGTCTCGGGACCTCATGTTGAACTTGGTGAATCACAAAAATGGAGCGTACGTCATGAACTTCATATTCCAGATGACTGTAAAGTTGCTCTATACCTTGGAAGATTGCACACAATGAAATGTCCACTGCAAACAATCGAAGCCTTGGCTTCTGAAGAAAATTCTAAGTGGCACCTGATCATGATCGGTCCATCTGGTGACATATCTGCAGAAGCATGTTGCCGTCATGCCGATGATTTGGGTGTCACTTCCAGGGTGCATATCCTCGGGCCAAAGTACAATGAGGACAAGTTTCGCTATATACGTGGTGCTGATTTTTTTATTTCACTCTCATACCGTGAAAACTTTGGACATTCAGCCGCAGAATGCCTGAGTGCGGCAATTCCATGCATACTGTCGCCTGGCAACGCACTTGTCCGAGAGGTAGCCCACGATTACCCAAAAGCAGTAATTCCCTTGGTCGACAACACGGTCGAATCTGCGAGAAAGGGATTAAAAATAGCTGCCTCAGCGACGGCGGAAGAGCGTGTTCTTATGAGCAAACATGCAAATTCTTTCGTCAAAGACAAACTCGATTACAGGATTTTCAAAACCACTCTCCAGTCATTAAAAGATGTGGCATAAATTCCGTTAAGTTACCACAATAGTTTTAAAAAATATCACTTCTATGAATCTATCTGAGATAAAAACAACGGGCCCGCTCGTCTATATTGCGAGTTCAGGCAGGTCTGGCTCTACTCTTCTTGACCTTCTGCTTAACCAACATTCACAAATTACAGGGGCCGGAGAGATTCATATTCTTAATCGAGCATCAGTAACGAATGAATACTTGTGCACATGTGGAGAAAAAATCCTTGATTGTCCCTTTTGGCTGAAAGTACAACGTCTCGCAGCCACTGAACTAGGCCTGGCCGAAAATACAAATCTCCTAGGTAAACTTGGTATGATCCTTGACCCCGCAGAAGTGAGCTACTGGTCAACATTATTGCAAAAAACTAGCCTTCTCTACGGAAACAGAACATTACACAGACTATTAGCAAAACTATTTTTCAAAAACCACATGAATGCCATTAGGAATAGTATGTTCTGGTATGAAATGATTCGTAGGACGGCAAACACTCCTATCATAGTAGATAGCTCTAAAGACCCAAGGCGACTCAAAGAATTATACCTTTGCGCGCCCAATAATTTTAAACTTCTTTATCTAACGAGAGATGGCCGAGCCGTAGCAGCATCCTCGATACGCAGACTAGATATTAGCATGAAGGAGGCTGCCACTTATTGGAAAAAAATTAACCATCAATTGATATGGGTACAAAAAAGTATCCCACAGAAAAACAGAATGATGATCTCTTATGAGGATTTATGTCGAAACCCAATTCATACCCTTAAAAAAGTTTGTAATTTTCTTGAGGTTACTTTTGAACCGACAATGACCACTATGTCTAAGGAAACATGCCACTACATTGCAGGCAACCCAATGCTGCACAGGAAACAAGAGAACACCATCGAACTGGATGAACGATGGAAAAATCAGTTAGCCGAGCAGGAAATTAATGATTTCAATACAATCGCTGGAAAAATGAATCGTTCTTTTGGTTATGTGGCCTAACGGCAACAAGCAAGGCATTATTATTATCCTCAAGACGAGGTCTGTTTATCACATTATGCCTGAAAGTGTTGGCAGCAAATCTTTCTTTGGTGCGATCTGGAATATCGTACTTGGTTTTTTTGCCAAGAGCATATCAGCGATTGTACAGCTATTTCTCCCCTGGTTTATCTCAACAGCCGACACTGGGACTGCAGCAAATAGTCTTTCAATCTTTGCGTTCTTACAAATCTTTAGTAGTCCAATATTCCAGACTTTACTTATTCAAAAGAGAAAGAAATTTAAAGATACCGTCTCTGACATTTTCTACCTAAGTTTACTGAGTCATTTTGCAACTACTGCCCTAATCTTCTTCGTTGCTCCATCAATATCTGAATTCTACCATTCACCTGAGCTATCAATTCTTCTTTACACGCTGGCAGTAGCACATCTTATCAATGCCTTTGCCACGGTTTATGAAGCATATCTCAAAATCAACTTACTGTTTCTGAATGTTGCAATCGTAAACTGCTGTCGTGTAATTACTAGGTCATTGACGACTCTATTGTTGGCATTTTTTGGCTTTGGGGCATTATCTTTAACTATTCCTGTAATTTTTACAGCAATAGCCACATTTGTCACAAGTTTCATTTTGAGTCCTCCAGTAAAAATAAATTCCCCATCCCGCATACCACAATCCTTATTTAAAGAATCGACATACCTTGCAATAAATCAACTCTGGACCACACTAAGAAGTTTCGGTCCCTGCCTACTATGTGGAATTTTACTAGACAATAGTGGTACGGGAATCTTTTACTGGTCATTCTTTACTGCAGCCCAACCGCAGGTACTGCTTCTGACTAGCCAGCGTGAATTATTTCTTTCTTCCCTTGCTGCACTACCAGCAAATTCAACTCGCCAAATTGATGCACTTCTAAAACTATTACATGTTTCAACTTTTATAACTGCACCGTGCGGCGTCCTCTTTTGCTTAATTGCCGAACCATTGATTAAAACAATATTCAGCGAACAATGGCACAGTGGAATACCCTTGATCCAGTGCTTCGCATTGAGCCGTACAATTCAACCATTAGCTGTTACAACCACAGCACTTCTACTAGCACAAGGTAAAAATCGTAGGCTCATTTTTGTTAATGGCATATCTTCTACAGCACTTATTCTTTTTGCTGGCCTCGCAATATTTGATCCCACGCCCCTAAATCTGGCAATTTGCACAGGCGCAGGAATAGTATTCTCGAACATGCTAGAAGGCTTTCTCTCACTACCTTACGACTTTCATTTCCTGTTACGCGCTACTAAGTCATTTTTACAACCGTGGCTGATCGCTTTTGCAGCTGGGGTGATCACTTTCCTTGTTAATACGCTTATGGAATGGGATGGTGTTATTTGCCTTATTACATATCCAGGAACCATGTTGTTTGCATTTATCACTTTATCATTCATTTTTGATAAAGTGACACTCGATACTATTATTTCACTTATCAGAACACGATTAAGAATTTAAATAGCTTAGCCTAATAGATCGTGATACTGATAGAAATAAGCTTGTTTTGATACAATCTGTAAAACTCTTCACCCATTATGTTTAAGAATTTTTTGTTTCTATACGAAACCATAAATAAAAATGACGCAGAAGATGACACTAATACTTTTGATCACTTCGAGATTTTGTAAATAAAAATATTTATAAACCTTTGCAAATCACAAATGAAATATCTAACTTCGACAACCTTGTTTGATTTTTTAAGACGCAAATTCAAATACTTTCTGTTCAAACGATTAACATCTCAATCGTTACCATTGTTTTTACGCGGCAAAGATATAATATCGTGTGCACCATTAGTTGATGGCGTGCATGAAAAAGCAATCACAAGTTTAATCAATGCCCTTTCGGACGAAGGATTCTGTGACTTCCTGCTCGACGTAGGGGCGAATATAGGGCTAACGTCATGCCAGAATGGCACTGCCTTTAAGACCGTTAGTTGCTTTGAACCAAACCCTCTCGCCGCAAACATCCTCAAAACAAATCTAGCAATTTCACTCCCAAAAGACCGTTTCACAGTTAATGAGTTTGCTTTGGGCGACAAAGAAGGTGACTTTGAACTATTTGTCCCCAAGCATAATTGGGGAGGGGCTTTTGTCCGCTCCAGTTCAAATAGCTATCCAGACGAATTGTTAGCAGCGAAAGATGAATTCGAAAGTTTTGATAGAGACAACTATGTTGTAGCCAGCGTGCCTGTTAAACCAGCCAAAGCAACATTTTCTGAAATCTTTTCAGCTTTTAAAAAATCTGGTTTTCAAAAAGGTGTTATCAAAATTGATGTTGAAGGATTTGAAAGTATTGTATTAAGCGGTATTGCAGCTGCCTTACCTGCTGATATCAGTACAGTTGTTATATTTGAAAATTGGGATGAAAAGTTTTCCTTTGATAATCTACAAAGAGCTTTTGCAAATCGCCAGATTTCGATTAATAAAATTGAACGGACAATAGGTAGCACATCAAAGCCTGCAATTGTCAAGCTGTTGAAGCTTATTTTCTTTAAGGCAGACAAGCATCACCTTGTGAATTTAGCTGACGCACCTTCAAAGATCGGTGATATCGTCATTGAAATCACATAACGAGGCTAATAAATTGTTGAAGCCAAGTTTTGATAAATAACTAAGCATCTCTATTTTTGGCTTACAAACTAAGTCATACGATTAGAACTCGAACTATTGACGAAGCAATCAATATTTTCTTACGTTCAACATCAAATATGAAATACTCATACCATTAAAAATGGATAGCACCTTTGAGATAAAACTCTTTAAAACTTATTTTAAGCCACATTTTAACCCAACGTATTTAGATAGTTGACCTCCTTTACAACTGCCATTTCAATGGAAATCGAAACGTTTGAAATTCTAAGATGAAATCACACCGCTGAGATTTAGTACATATATTTGCCTGCGACCAGAAAGCAACGAATCAACAATTACCCGTTTTCCCGACCTATCCCACCTTGGGTGAAGATCACACCTATAGCCCGTTGCAGCAGTGGTCAACGGACACAAAAATTCTGCAAGACGTATCACTTCTTTCCCTTGCAGATCAATCAGAAAAAGGGACTGCCAACCAAACTCATTTGGATACGTATCAGTAACGATATACCGTGGATTAATTGGTGAAACACTGGGGTGCCCGTCTTCTGATAGCTCTTCGAATTGTAATTGTTTTAAATCCTTTCCGGCTTGTTTGTACAAGAAATAGTTGATTCTTGGGCTCAAATTTCTCCCAATTTTTTTCCCTAACCTTTTACGTATTTGCCTTGCCAAGGGGACAGCTGTTTTTCGAATTAGTGATGATAAAATACCATGGCCGTACCGAAGACTTCCTATACTTCTAGCTGCGAGGGCTGTTGCAACAAGAGTCTGATTGTCATACCAATTGAAGTGTGAGTACATCCCGCAATCAGTCACCATATGTAAATTATGGCCATCCGAATCACAGATAAAAAGTCTTGTATGAACACCGCCGTCTTTAATTTTCCAGCGGTGATAAAAGGCAAACTTCTTGGAATCCGGTGAGTACATTGCGTGCTCAACGTATTGTTGCTGCCCTTCCATTGTAGGATGCCAAAACCTTTCTGCGAGCCCACGCACGGATACGACGTGTGCAACTTCATAAGTCTGAAGATTTACACGGTAAAGACCGTCTTTATCAACTATCGGGTCTGCCCATTCATCTGTCTTTGAAATTTGGTAATTATAACCGGGCCGACAATGAATAAACCGCTCATAGCGAGGTGTAATGCTATAAAGCCCATCTGGACTACTTGCATAGATTGAAATCGGAAGGGTCCTGTACTGGGCAGATTTCAGCTCTTTAATCACACCCTTTACCTGACCATCAATAATCGTATTAAACATCAATTCTGCAGTATTACTATTTCCCCGCCACTGGAGTTGAGAGCCCTGCTGCCAATTGAAGGCTTGTGTCTCACCGTGCTGAACAAATTCACCTGTCTCAACATTAAAAACTCCTACATCTGCCACGTCGCCAGCTTTAACTAGCCGATCGTCGGCCGACCGCACCCGATGGGCAATTAATTGAGTGTCGTTACTGCCAAAAGGTGCCTTATCATAATACCCAACAAAATGGCAAGCCTCTCCGGATGACTCATATTCAAGACGTACGTTCTCATGCAAACGCATACCTTTTCTTTCACCTTTGACATAATTACAACTAATTAATTCTGACAAAAGATATTCCTCTTCAATTGACTGCCAACACAGCGTCTTCAAACGCTTTGGTGGCATTTATGAGTGACCATTGATTACTAAGTTGGCCAGAACGATGACCAAATGCTCTTCGCAGATTTATATCGTCTGTCAGTTTTTGTATTGATTTGGTCAGCGAATCAACATCACCAGCTTGATATACTAATGCATTCTCGCCAGGGCAAATCATATCTCCAATAGTTCCAACATTGGCAGTTGAAATCACGGGCAAATCGAATACGACAGCTTCACTGATTGTTTTCGGAGAATAGTCATAGCCTGAACAGAGGACTGCGATATCGCTTATACTGTAAACATGACAAACATTTTCAGGAGTTAGAAATCCACAAAACTTGACATTGCTTAGTTTTTTTTGCTCTGCAAGTAATTCACAATTTCTTCTCAACGGACCGTCACCTACAAAAATCAGGCCGAGATCTTTTCCTAATTTTTGCACTTTGTCAGTAGCCTCAATGAGATCCGCTTGTCTTTTATTGGTGTCAAAACGGCCAACATTGACTAATAAACAGCACGTACTTGAAAGATTATAGAACTCTCTAGTCTTCATTTTCTGTGACTCGTTCAAGATGCGTTGCCCTTTAAAAAATTCATTATCCACACAACAGTGCATCAAATGCAGCTTTTTTTTGTTACATCCATATCTCAAGAAATATTCATAGTTGCCACTGCAGCTATAAAAAACAATGCAACTAATCGAGCTTAGTAATCCAAGAATGCACTTCTTAGCCAACTTTGCAATCTTGCTCTCACTTTTTGGCACATTGCCTTCACCGCGAAATAGAATCCTTGTTTTGATAAAAAGGGTACAGAATACAACTAGCCAAGTTGTTATTGACGTGTAATTTTGCAGAAGAACAAAGTCATAACGATGGCGCAATAAGTACCAGATAATCGTGGGATTAAACCGCTGCGCAGAAGCGCGCCCACTAACCGATGGCCAGAAATTTTTCAAAAATTTAAATCGATAATTATCAAGCAATGCCTCATTCCAACTCACTTTACATGCAAATGTCTTGTGATACTTTGGTTTGAGGCCGGCCTTGTCACAGTAGTAGACGATGACATCTAATTTTTCATTTGTCGAGAGCTTCTGATAAAGCGGGGCATGATACGGGACAATATTCTGTGCAATTATGGCAAGTCGAGGCTTTTCTTTTCGATCCATAACCTTTGATTACCTTATTTAATTACAGGTGCAGAATCAGGGATTCTATTTCTGCCGTACCATGCTCCCAATAAAATCCAGTATGGGATCGCAAGGACTGAAATTTCTAGAATTGGAATAGTAAAACTTCCCAACAACAGCCAACAAAAAAGTACTACTCCAAGCCACCTATGTTCTACTGAACAACTGATGCTTCTCATGCCAACAGAGAATTGCGAAAAAATGAAGAGAAGCAATCCGACATACCCTGTTTGTGCGAGTATCCTGTGGAATCCACCTTCTATATAAATTCGGTCACTACCTTGTCCTGAATAAGCTGCTACACCTTTTGTATACTCGCCCCAGCCAACGCCCCCACTATTTGCAATCCAGATAGCATTCTCAAGAGAGACGCCAGCATAAGTGTCCCATATTACGTCAAATAACTGATTAGTATTGAACGATCTCCCACGAGTCGTCTCTATGATCAATTCTGGGAAGAAAAGCCAACCTAGCAGTACTAGCAAACAAACAGGGACGAGAACTTTCACCACTCTTACAAACATTTGTGGTGTCCACAGCAATGATGCTAGTAAAACAAAGACACTACCAAACGCTGCGAGCCGACTCCCACTACTTAGACCGCCAAAAAAAACGATAGCACATCCAAAAAACCAAAATAACCTCAGCTTTTTTGTTTCAGCCTTACGAAAATTCCACGCGACTAAACTCAATGATAAGATTGTCCAACTCGCAAACGTATTGCAAAATTGAAAGGTACCCGATGCACGTAACAGAAGTTCACCATTCATATGGCTATTTTTACTTTGGTCCATTGAGGCTGTAAGCCAGTGTGTCGGAGGCAGGCTGGACTGCACCATCGCTAAGATCGCCACTGAAATGCCAAAAACACCCAGCTTTTTTATTAAGCGGTTGAATCTTAATTCATCTGCGTAGGCAGTACTACAAATGACAGCCAACGGAATAAATCCGATTTGTACTGCTGTTGCCAAAAGATGAATAAAGATAGTGTCTTGACCGACTAGAAAAGTCAAAGTCGTTCCCCATACCACATAGAGCGCAAACCATGGCAGAAGAACATCCCATGCTTTATATGAGAAAAATATTGGGAAAAGAAGTAAATAGATGAATGGAAAGTACAAAAATTTGAATACAAGAATCAGAGTATTTAAACTTGGATCTATTCTCCTGAACAAGCCTTCTAACAAAATAACACACAAGCCAAATTCAACTAAGTGGCAGGCTTTCGTGGTGGCAGTGCCTGAATAATCTGCTATTTTTCCTGCCATAGCTACCCAAGTATTTATTTCATGAGATCAAGCACTACTTGTTGCAGGTATTTTCAATCAAGACAGGTGAATTTTCATGAAATCTGCTAACTCAAAATTCAAATTTTTGTGAGTGAAGTCATGCTGCGAAAGTTTTTCTGTATTTAACTCTAGTATTTTTCTGACCACTCGTTCCATCGTATGACTCAGACTTCTGCAACCAATTACCTAAGGCTGCGAGTACAAGAACTCGCGGGGTCGTATTTTGATTTGGATGTTTAATAAAACTTTGCCAAACCTGGGAACAACACGCTTTATCAACAACTCCAGATTCTGCGGTCTGAAAAACAAGACTATGAACTTCGTTCCGCATGCTTGATGACAACCACTTTGCGACAGGCAAAGTAAATCCTCTTTTTTTTCGCTTGAACACTGATTTTGGCAGGAGGGAACGTGACGCATCTCTTAAAATATGCTTTTTTTCTTTCCAAAAACTTTTTCTTATCCGACCTGGCATGGAAAATGCTTTCATCACCAACGCTTGATCTAAAAGTGGAACCCTTATCTCAACACCATGTGCCATAGAACAAACGTCCGCATCTCTCAAGAGTGTATTTCGCATATAGAAACAGGTTTCTAGAATCGACAACACGGCAATCTTATCTTCCATTTCTGACAATGCAGGAAGCACCAAAGATGAAATGAAATTAGTTGTTTCTGGTGGCATTTGACTCAAACCACTCAAAGATAGTTGTTGATCCGAAAGTAGTTGGCGACATCGGAGATAAAGGGAGCAAATTGAGTTATCACACAGCAATAGGTCTTTCAGCTTCTGATATTTCACCTGGGAATTTTTGAAAAAAACATTAGCTAATTCTTTTTGATATTTCTTACTTATAAGCGAAAACATCTTTTTAAGTTGCTGGAATCTCACAACGTTATCAAATGTCGAATAACCCGCAAATAATTCGTCACCGCCAAGACCAGAAAGTGCAACTTTATGACCCAATCTCTTTATTTCTTTTGATACCGTAAAGGTATTCAAACCATCAACGCTCGGCTGATCACTAGCATGCAGCCATTGATAAAAATTTTCTTTTGCGCAATGCTCACTTACCCGAACGACATGATGTTTCATGCCTAGGTAATCAGCAATCTCAGCTGCATCATTTACTTCATCACATCCTAAGCTTGATTCATAACCAACAGTTACAGCATCTATGGGCACATTGCTTGCCTTTGCTGCGTAAGCAGCTAAAAGCGTGCTATCAATACCACCAGAAAGAAGTACCGATACTGGGGCATCGGAAATTAAATGAGATGCAATAGCATTTTCTATCTCATATTTTATATTAGTTGATTTTATATATGGAGTATTAGGTGGTGGAAACGTCCAGAATTGTTTCTGAATATTTGAACTGACTTGAACCGGCTCATTCACATTGATGTTCATGTAACAACCCGGCTCAAGGCAATGAACATCTTCGAGAAGTGTTTGGGGTTCGGGAACAGAACCAAAAGCTAATAACCCAGAAACAGCCTCTTTGCTAATTGCTGTTCTGACCATGCCGGTGGACTGTATTGCCCGTAACTCCGATGCAAAACAAAGCCCCTGCTCACCCACCCCAAAGTAAAGCGGTTTAATTCCAAGAGGGTCACGTGCTAGGATTAAGCTATGATTTTGGGGGCGAAAAAAGGCAAAAGCGTACATACCTTTGATTTTTGTTAAGGCACTTTCGCCCCAACATTCCATCGCATAAAGGAGCACTTCGGTATCACTCGAGGAAAAAAACTTGAAACCTTTGGCCTTCAACTCTGTTCGTATACTTTTAAAATTATAGATTTCTCCATTAAAGCAAAGTACGCTACCTGTTTTCAAATGAATCATGGGCTGTTTGCCTCGATCAGAGAGATCTATTATTGACAGCCTACGATGCCCTAACCCCACAAAACTCGTTCCGCTCTGTGAAATATAACTGTGTGACGCATCTGGACCACGATGTGCTTGCACAGCGTTCATGCGATTTATTGAAGTGAGTGTTTTCTCACGTGATTTTGAGATCACGCCCGCGATACCGCACATATACATACCTCTGGAACACTATGCAACCAGATCTTTAACATATGATAAAAAACGACTTCGAAACGCTGAATAACTAAAATATTCTTTCCATCGTTTTTGGCCTGCTAGGCCAAGTTTTCTCGCATAGGCCGGATCTGAAAGTAGCCTGATGATAGCTTCTCCTAATTCACTTTCATGATCTAGGTCAACGTTAAGTCCAGTTACCTCATGCAAATTAATTTCTTGTCCAGCATCATGGACTGATGCAATCACGGGCTTCCCCTGTCGCATAGCTTCGATGTAGACCAAACCAAACCCTTCACCTCGGCTCGGCATAGCGAAGGCATCGGTTTTAGACCAGAGTTCTGGTAATTCATCGTGTGGAATAAAACCTGGGAACTCAACCGAAGACTGCAGTCCTTGACGTCGCACCTGCTCCTTCAAAGAGTTTAGGCCCGGCCCATGACCGGCGACAATCAAACGAGCTTCAGGTACAGACTTCATTACTATATCCCATGAAGCAATGACCTCCCGATGACCCTTGTACCCATTAACGTCAATCCTTCCAAGGATAGTAAGCGTAGGCGGATGCATACTATTTTGTTCGATTAAGGGCACCTCATCTTCCTCTGTAGCAAGCCAGCAAACATCAGCCCTGCTATACTCGGAATGAATTTTTGAAGCTCGCTCCTTTGTATATTGTGAAATGCTTAAGAGATTTTTTATCCGACGAGCTGTCTTAATAGTATTGGGTGACGCTTGCTCCCAAACTTCTATTCCACATAAAAAAACACAGGATTGGCGATTAAAGAATGGTAGCCGGCAGTGCGCTCGAGCCATTCCTAAAAAATCGTAGAAAAAAACATCCGCCGTAAAAATTCTTTTTGTAATTTCAAATAGGTATTTTACACGAGAACCCCAGCAAATAGTCGTCGGGCAATACGCATCTACGACCTCCGCTGTATCACGGTAGGCAACTAACTCTAGGTTAATAGTTTTTTCTTCATGTAATTCTGCCAGTACTTTGGCTAATAGCCTTCCCACTCGACCAATTCCGCTGTCTACACGCTGTAACGTATCTGCACCTATAACACAGCGTGTAATCCTTGACTGTTTCATGCTTAAACAACTCTCGAAAGATACTCCCAAGTCTTGGGTCTAATAAACGAATTCGCGATAGTGCCGACCGTGCCTGATCAACCTCGATACAAATGAGCGTTAGAATAGATTTAGCGATTACCAAACACAACGGAGAACTTGCCCAACCTAAGCCAGTAACATACGATTTTGTATTTTATATCAAGGGCTAACACCTCCAGCTTGAATAGGTACAAATTCTTTTAGCAACGCCAATGCTGCAGCACACAATACCGTTGTTAATACTCCATCCTGAGTCATTGCAACTTAATTACGCTGCATAATACTGCGTTGGTCGCTTTGAAGATGCATTCCTACAGTCAACCAAGGGAATCCCAAGTGATTTAAAATCGAAAGTCTTGTACTCTTTATGATTGGTGCAAAGAATGATGGCATCGTACTCACTAGTAATTGGCACACTCTCTCGCCCGGCGACTGTATTATTATTACGCCCTGCCCGTATGTATGGCACATGTGGATCGTTATATGAAACAACTGCTCCGCGTTTCTCCAATGATTCTATTATCGTATAGCTCGGACTTTCCCGATCATCATCCACATCTGCCTTGTATGCGATTCCTAAAATAAGAATCCGAGATTCTCTTACTGCCTTTCCAGAGTCATTTAATGCTTCGACAACCCGAGAAACAACATACTCCGGCATTGCAGTGTTAATTTCACCAGCAAGTTCAATCAGTCGCGTATGATGACCAAACTCTAAAGCTTTCCATGACAGATAAAATGGGTCGATAGGAATACAATGCCCCCCAAGTCCGGGGCCTGGATAAAAAGGCATATACCCGAAGGGCTTTGTTGATGCTGCCCGAATCACCTCCCACACATCGATACCCATTTGGTCATAAATCACTTTGAGTTCATTGACCAGTGCAATATTAATTGAGCGAAAAATGTTTTCCATCAGTTTTGTTGCTTCAGCAATCTTACAGTCTGAAACCGGCACAACATTCTTAACAATTCGCTTATATAGTGAGCAGGCTTTCTCAAGACATCTTCTTGAAAAGCCACCAACAACTTTTGGACAATCTGAGAAGTTACTTTTCGGATTCCCAGGATCTTCCCGCTCAGGTGAATAGGCTAGATAGAAATCTTCACCAGCAATAAGACCACTTCCCTTCTCTAGAATTGGTTTTACTACCTCATCTGTTGTGCCCGGATAGGTCGTTGACTCGAGTACCACAAGCTGGCCTTCACGAAGATGTGGAGCGATCGCCCGAACGGTCGACTCGACATAAGAAAGGTCTGGAGTTCGATTCACCGTAAGCGGCGTCGGTACACAAATCAAAATTGCTTCGGCATTCATCAATTTTGAAAAATCATCGGTTGCAGTAAGTTTCTTAGCCTCCACGGCAGCGGCTATATCGCCACTTGGTATGTGCTTTATGTAGGACTCACCAGCAATAATTTTATTGGCTTTTGTCGAGTCCACATCAACGCCCAGAACATTCGCACCTGACTTTGCAAACGCCAGACACAAAGGCAGACCTACATAGCCTAAGCCAATCACCGCAACGTCATGAAGTTCAGCTGATGCAGCTGTTGAATCGTCGTTACTACTAACAAGTCGAAGACTTGAGTTAGACTTTTCTTCCCGAATCTCATGCTTTGTGAGTTGTCTTGGCGTTACGGTAGCTCGTGCTTCCATGTTGTACTTTCCACTTAAGTTGTTGTTTCCCAACCTTAAAGAAATTTTCAACAGATACTTATCAATTAAATGGTTGTTAAGACCAGCCTAAAAACTTGAGCCCCTTAAATTGCTGCGGTGTGAACTCTGAAAAGGGAGAGTGTTGAGAAGAATTCTCGGATAGATGCAAAAAACCAAACTTGTACAGTGTCATTAGAAACACAACGTATTATTCCCAGCCCACCCAAAATAATCCGGGTTTGATTATTTTAAGCCACTTTTACTTTGTTCTGTTGTGTGACATTCGCTTTATACCATTCTACTGTTTTCTCTAATCCATCCTTAAAACTGACAACTGGTTGATAACCAAAAGCCTTTGTGGCCTTCTCAATATCTGCACATGAATGGCTGATGTCACCCGTCCGGGGTGAACCGTAGGTTGGAGTCACTTCCAAGTTTAAAATTGAACATAGATTTTGGAATAACTGATTGAGTGAAATGCTACCTCCGCACGCTACATTAAAGATTTGTCCAGATACTCTCGATGATTCTGCGCAAGCGGCTAGCATGTTGCCTTCTACCACGTTCTTAACATATGTAAAATCTCGAGAAATTGATCCGTCCCCGTTGATGGTAACCTGTTCGTCATTAATAAGTTGCTTAGAAAATTTTGCAATTACTCCCGAGTAGTGTGATGTGGGATCTTGCCGCTGACCAAACACGTTAAAATAGCGAGTCCCTACAGTCTCAATTCCGTAACAGTGATGAAACGCCTGCAGAAGATATTCACCAGTAAGTTTTCCAACCGCGTAGGGTGATAGAGGCGCTGGTAAAAGACTCTCTGTTTTTTTGACGGCTTGATTATTGCCGTAGGCGGAAGAAGACGCAGCATATACAACACGATGCACACCTGCTTGTACTGCAGCATTCAATAGTATTGTTGTCCCAATGACATTGTTTGTAACACTACTCACAGGCTCTTGGATTGACCGTGGAACTGATGGAATTGCAGCTTGATGGAAAATAAGATCTATGCCTGTAACAGCTCTTTTACTGTCGTCTTCAGAACATAAATCACCCTCAATAAATTCAATATCATCCATCAACTCACTTAGATTGTGACGAAAACCGGTACTTAGATTATCAATAACTCTTACTTCATTGCCATCTTCCAAAAGGCGACGGACAAGATGAGACCCTATAAAACCAGCACCACCGGTAACCAAGACTCTCTTTGCCATGAGCTAATACCTTCTAATGCGTTTCTCTACCGAATACTATTGAAATAACTCAAAAGTTTTTAAAAAGGTAAATAAATCCTATGGCTACTTTTGTTGATATTCATTGCCATATCCTGCCGGCTATTGATGATGGATCATCGAGTAAAACTGATTCTCTGAAGATGGCACGGATAGCAGTTCTAGACGGTACGAAATCCGTGATTGCTACACCACATCAGTTGGGTTCAAACCGCAAAGTCACAGCAGATGCCATAAACAACGGTATTTTAATACTTAGAAAAGAACTCGCTTCGGAAAATATTGGATTGAATATTTCACCTGGGGCTGATGTTCGTATTGATCCAGAATTACCTAAACTGATTAAACAAGGTGAAGTGCTCACGCTCGCCGATCATGGAAAACATGTCTTACTCGAACTTCCCCATGAAAAATATTTTCCTATTGATTCATTACTAAGATCACTAAGAAAACAGGGGCTCGTTGGCATTCTGTCTCACCCAGAACGTAACCGAGGCATCATTAAAAATCCTGACGTGATGTGGGACGTTATTGAAGCGGGCGGACTTCTTCAAATAACAGCAGCAAGTCTCACGGGCTCTTTTGGATCATCCTGCCAAGAGATTGCTGAACTTGCTGTTAATGAAGGGCTTATCCACTTTATTGCTAGCGATGCACATGACACACAGCATAGGCCCTTCGGTATGCGAGCCGCCTACGACACGATTTGCGAT
>WLWG01001336.1_pt1 | contig 22495 bp, 26 predicted proteins | sample 6712871 | NCBI WGS metagenome assembly WLWG01 (sample SAMN12718693, study PRJNA515312) | sponge metagenome | isolation source: marine sponge | host: Mycale hentscheli | place: New Zealand: South Island, Marlborough, Capsize Point | collected 2003-05-01
AACCGAGCCAATATGATCAAACTCCATCCAAACCAAAGACCGTAGAGCCCTCGCCGCTGTCGCAGTTTTCATTTTCGGGCCCTTTGGTCGAACGAATGAGCCAAATGCAAACACTGTCTAATTCGGGCGGTGCTTTGACTGGCACACCCTCGGCACATGCCACGTCTCACCCCAATTCGCTATTTTTAGTAACGCGAGAAGTCAATCTTAAACAGACACTTCAAAAATATGCGAAATTCAAAGGTTGCAGTCTGGATGAAGCATTTGCTACCACCGTCGCAACATTGAAGATGTCGCCGATTCTCGATCCCTCGGCGAAACGAGTGGTGGGAGCCGAGGCAGCCTATTCGATTGTTGGCGATGACGTTTATCGAATCACGGCAAGCCAACTCTTCTTTGAAGCGTTGCCCATGAATCTGATGTTTATAGAAAATGGAAAACGTCGACTTACCATTGAAACTCATTTCTTAAAATTACCGATCGACAAATCCGAAGAGTACAAACCGTTTCTAATCCCAGGTTCCTTTGTAGCGTTTAGTAATCGGATTCCGCAGGCCAACGCGTTTGCGACCTCCGCAACCTATCGCAACGAAATGGAATCGCGTCAACAAGCAGGGGTGCCAGCGGGTACCTTTGTGATGTCAACGGAAACGAAAACCAAAGTTTACCCGACGTTTATGGGGCGGTTGACGGACCAGGGTGTTAATCGCATGGTCGAAGATTTTAGTTCGAAACCGAATTGCGAAATCGTGAAAGGTCCCCAGGTTGCCGTAATGCCAGGGGTGGCGACGGCCATCTCAGTTGCTGAATCGCGGCCATTCGTCGTGGGTGTGAATCGAGTCGAAGGGAAGTTCTCAGTGGCTCATCAACCTATTCTTCAAGTTGTTGAGCAAGGTAACCTGTTTAAGTTTCGCTTGATTGGGGATGAAGGGAAGATTCGGTTGAACGCAGATCTTGCGCTGTCGGATATTGCTTCGGTGGAGACGTTTGGTTATTCCGACACAAAACAAAAGGGTCCGCTGGCCGGATTAGAGGAAGCCTCTTCTTCAGTCACCGTGCAAGTGCCGGAACAAAAGTTGAAACAGGTACACTTCTCAACGCTCGTTGCTGACGGGCAAACCGTGTTTATCGATCCTGTATTTACCCGTAAAGAACAACCTAAGCAGGTCCCCGGCAAAGATGGTCTCGAGCCGTTAAAGCCGTTGAAGACCGAGTACCGGATGATGATGATGATTAAACCGAAGTGGACAAAGCCCGAGTAAATTTTCGGTTTGCTGTGCGTGAGTGTTGAACCACACAAGCTTCCATACCTCGTTTCGAACAACGAAATCGGGGGATGGAGGCTTTTTTTTTGGCACTGTGATTGTATGCTTGGGTTTGCTCCCTAGACATGCAAAAAAACGTATAAGAACCGGAAATGGCTGCAACAAATGATAGAACGTGAATTCGATGCGATTATTTTTGACTGCCATCCTGAGTGCTTTGACAAACTTGAGGATATAATGGCGCCAGGGCAAAACCTGCCTGCTTTTAAATCACGCCTCTACATGGGGGCAGAGGAACTATAATGGATTTAGATATCGAGAAGATGCAAGCTGATTATGAGAAGTTTAAGGCTCTCACCGGAAAGACAGGCAAGCGCGCCAAGCAGCTTAATGCGCTGATCGATAAGCTTGGAGAGCGCCTCGTCATGGCACCCTCTTCAGAGCGCAATGAGTATTTCAACTCTTTTGCAGGTGGTTTTCTTGATCACGCGCTCAAGATTCTGGAGGCCAGCTACAAAGTTGCCAAGGGCTGTAACATTGAGGTGTCGAAAGAGTCTGTCATCTTGTGCTCCCTGTTTTGTCTAATCGGCAAGGTCGGTGATGACGAGCAAGACCTCTATCTACCTCAAGATAACAAGTGGCGCAAGGACAATCTTGGTGAGAACTATAAGTTTAATGATAAGCTTCGGCATATGCGGACAACTCACCGAAGCTTATATCTTCTCCAAAAGTTTAGTGTTAAGGTGAGTTATGATGAGTGGATGGCTATTCTTCTTGCAGACGGATTGACAGACGACACCCGCCTTTACTCGATGAGAGAGCCTTCACTAGCGCTTGTAATATCATCAGCAAATAAGCTCGTTCAGGCACGATCTCGAGAAGACAGTATTCCAGTTCCGTTTTAGGGCAATACTTATCTATATGGTAAAACTAGTCAAGACATTTAAGCCCAAGTATATAAAAAGGGCGCAGGATAGGCCGTCTGGCATTGGGCAGACAGGTGCTCATGCAACTTCTACTTGGCAAAACGCGCCCGATATTCATAGGTTGGGGTGGGCTCCGCGACCCTTTCCTGTAACTGGTTTGACAGGGCAGCCTAACAGCTCAATAATGGGCCGATTCGGGATGGGCACTCTATCTAATTACACAGATGAAGATAGAGAACAATATGCCAAGCAGAGCGGCCCTCCCGGAAAAGGTGGTAATTATAAAGCGAGTATGACTAGATACTATATCAATAAAGGCGGAGGCAAGGCCATGATCGGCTTACCGGTAGGCGTAATCGGCGAGGAAATGCTCAGAGAAATTATTGCAAGCATTTTAGCAGAAACTCTTGGTGACAAAGACGGTAAAAAAGCTTTTGCATATAATTTGATGCGCGCTCAAGAAGGCGAAGACGAAGACGAAGAAGAAGACGTTGATGAGCAATCTGTTGCAGCCAACGTTGCAGGATATTCTCTACCTCTGGGAATGACAAACCGACGAGCCGGATCCCCTCCTCCGTGGGACGCATACGCTCGCGCAATTGGCGGCACGCCTATTAAAGTAACAGGCACCCGAACGCTTAAAGTTCGGAAGATGAATAAGTCCGATAAGTATTGAACATCCTTGTAAGCTAGGTTAGAATACACCTGACCATCAAGCTACAAGGAGATAAAGATGGCTATTGATTTTGATGCGATTCGTCGCAAGGTTGCTCAACTCTCTGGCAACGGACGTCGAGGCTCTGCATTTTGGCGCCCAGAAGAGGGTGAGCACACCGTCCGGATTGTGCCCTTCACCGATAACGACGGGCAACCCTTTAAAGAGCGCTGGTTCTACTACAATGTAGGTGAGAATCGCGGCATTCTGGCACCGAAGCAGTTCGGTAAGCCCGATCCCATTCAGGAGCTGATTAACAAGCTTCGTGATGAAGGCTCACCCGAGTCGGCTGAGCTCTGCAAGCGCCTCTATCCCAAGATGCGTGCATACGCCCCGGTTGTTGTCCGCGGTGAAGAAGACAAGGGCACCCAGCTCTGGTCGTTCGGTAAGATGGTCTATCAGGACATCCTCAACATCATGCTTGATCCCGACTACGGTGACATCACAGATCCCCTCGAAGGACGTGACATCAAGGTGACCCTGTCCAAGCAGCCTGGTCAAAACTGGGCCAAGACGTCAGTTATGCCTCGAGGTAAAGCAACTAAGCTTTCCAGTGACGACGATAAGATTAAAACGTGGACTTCTACCATTCCAGACTTGGATGAGATTTACTCTCTCGAATCCTACGAAGAGATCGAAAAGAAGGTCAATGACTGGCTTAACGGATCATCGGCGGCAGACGACGACGGCATGTCCGGAGGGTCCACCACCAAGACTACAACTACAAGTGCTCCTACTACTGAAAGCACTACCAAAACCAACACTGAGTCGAAGTCATACACTTCACTCGATGACGCGTTCGCTGATCTACTCGGCGACGACTAGGAGAAGAGATGGCAAAGAAAGCCGCAGGAAGAAAGTCAAAAGTTTCTGACGACTTCACAGCGGATCTCATCAAGTCACTGAACAAAGATCACGGAAGCAGAATTGCTTACAATCTCAGTGTTGATGAGTCGCCAACTCACGTGAAGGCTTGGGTGTCGACAGGCATCCGACAGCTGGATTACATTGTTGCTAATCGTAAGGGAGGCGGACTTCCTTGTGGCAGGATCGTAGAAATCTTCGGCCCTCCTTCGATCGGTAAATCACATATCGCCCTACAAATCGCCCGCAATACGCAGGCGATGGGCGGTGTTGTGGTTTATATCGACACGGAAAACGGCACCTCAGTAGAAAACCTGGGGTTGCTAGGCATCGATGTCTCCAAGCGCTTCGTCTTCATTGAAACAGCCTGCACTGAAGAAGTATTTGCTGTTGCTGAGTCCACAATCGCCAAGGCAAGGGGCTTAAATAAAAAGGTCCCTATCACCATTGTGTGGGATTCAGTCGCTGCATCTTCCCCCAAAGCGGAGCTTGTAGGTGACTATGATAAGGACTCCATAGGTCTGCAAGCTCGCGCCATCTCGAAGGGCATGCGTAAGATCACACAGGTGATCGGTAACACCAATACGCTCTTTATCGCCTTGAACCAGACGAGAACGAAGATCGGTGTAATGTATGGAGATCCTACAACTACGCCGGGTGGTATGGCACTTCCTTTTCACTCTTCTGTACGAATTAAGCTCGGCGCCGGCTCGCCTATAAAAAACAAAGACGGAGACGTTGTCGGTATTAACGTATCAGCAAAATCTATCAAGAACAAGGTAGCGCCACCATTCAGGACGTGCCAGTTTGAGATCCACTTCGGTGTGGGTGTTAAAGAGCACGAGCAGGTAACTGATTTACTCCGATCCTCAGATGATGTAACTGTAGATGGAAAGACGTACTCAGTTGAAGGTTCAGGTGCCTGGAAGACGCTGACGGTCTCTGATGAAAAGACCGGAGAAGTCTTAGTAGAGAAGAAGTTCACCAAGAGCGGCATGGAAGATCTACTTAAGAGCCCTGACTATAGCCCACATATTGAGTTGATGCTGGAACACATCTTGGTAAAGAAGTTTCAGGGCAATCCTGACTTTGATACCGACTCTTACGAGGAAGTTCGAGCAGTTGCAATGGATTTGGCGGAGAATGATCTAAGTTGAGCCTATACATCAAAGTAAAGAAGACACACCCAGACGCAGTGATACCTGACCAGAAGGCTGGCGATGTAGGCTGGGACCTTACGACAGTTGAAGACGGCGTAATTCAGCCCGGAAAAGTTACAGTAGCACCCACAGGCTTAATGCTTGCTGAGAGACCTATTGCTAACGATATTTACAACCAGATCCTTCTCAAGATTGAGGCCCGAAGTGGGCTAGCTAGCAAGCACTGTGTTTTCCCAGTGGGAGGCATAATCGACCCCAGCTACCGGGGAGAGATGGGTGTGATGCTCTATAATGGCGGAGATACTCCTTACGAGTTCAAGAAGGGTGACAGAGTTGCCCAGATTGTTATCTATGAGGTACATGCAAAAACTATGAGCAACAAAACATGCTTTATGGAAGCAGACATTGTGCACACATCTGATCGAGGTAGTAAAGGTTTTGGCTCCTCTGGAAGATAAGCCTGTCCTCATCTTCGACGCGATGAACCTATTTCTTCGTGTCTACTCGGCAAATCCGTCGATTAGCAAGCATGGTCATCACGTCGGAGGTGTGGTCGGTTTCTTAAAGTCGATGCGCAACATCATCGACAGGTTTAGCCCGCGGCAGATTTATGTTGTGTGGGAAGGCGGAGGTTCTTCAAGAAGAAGAGCCATCTATCCGGAATACAAGAAGGGTAAAAAGCCAGCTCGAATGAACAAGTTCTACGAGCAGGACATTCCCGACACTCAGCAGAATAGAAACAAGCAGATTGCTACCCTAATCAGCATGATGAAAAAGATGCCCATCTGTCAGCTCTATGTAGGTGACTGTGAGGGTGACGACGTCATTGGCTATCTCTGCAAGTACAAACTTCGGAATTTGCCCAAGGTGATCGTATCCTCAGATCAGGATTATTACCAGCTGCTAAACGAGAACACAAACATCTACAGACTAGGTCGAAAAGAGATTGTAACTCGTGAGCATATTCCAGATCTTTTGGGCGTAAGTGCCAGTAACTACTGTGTTGCGAAAGCCGCAGTCGGCGATAGCTCCGACAACATCAGCGGGATCAAAGGTGCTGGCTACAAGACAATGGCTAAAAGATTTTCCTTCCTTGCAGGCGAGGAAGAAGCTGATATCAAAAAAATATTTGAGTATGCCTCTGCACACGCAGAGGGAAAAATTAAGATCTACCGAGAGATAGCGGACAACTTTAGTATACTGGAACGTAACTGGCGCCTGACATATTTAGATTCGCGAAATTTAGCGGCGACTCAAGTGAATCAAATCGAACAAATCGTAGATACATTTGAACCCCAGAGGAATAAGATCGGGATGATGAGAGATCTGATTGCTGAAGGCATCCAAAACTTTGACGTTGAATCGCTCTTCCTTAGCTTTACTTACCTAGATTAAGAGGTTCTACGTGACACAAGAGTCCGGTATATCATTTGCGTCTTATGGAAAAGACTTCCAAGAAAAAATCGTTCAAGGACTCCTCACAGATAACATGTGGGCAGAACAAATGGCTGAGGTTGTTGACACCCAGTTCTTTGACCTGAAATACCTCAGGTTCCTGGCAGATCGATACTTCACTTACCACCAGAAATACAAGGATTTCCCAACCCTTCCCCTTCTTGTTTCCATCATTCGTGATGACCTGAAGACGGGTAATGATACGATCCTTCGTGACCAAATTGTTGAGTACCTCCAGCGTATTAGGCATAATCCCAACATGGGTGATCTGGAATACGTCAAGGATAAGGCTCTCGACTTCTGTCGTAAGCAAGCTTTCCGAGGCGCCCTGGAGGAAGCTGTAGACCTCATTCAGGTTGACAAGTTCGACTCGGTGATGGATCTGATGAGAAATGCCATGTCAGTTGGTACCACACCCTCAGTTGGCCACGACTTCTTTGAAGACATGGAAGCTCGTTTCGTTCGAGTTAGTCGATCACCCATTCCAACAGGCATTGCCAAGATCGATGCGAAAGATATTCTTAATGGTGGCTTAGGAAAAGGTGAGATAGGTGTCATCACTGCACCTACAGGAGTTGGCAAGTCACACATGCTGGTAAATCTCGGATGCTCAGCCTTAAAAGCAGGATTTAACGTTATCCACTACACCTTTGAGCTTACCGAGACAGGTACAGGACTTCGTTACGATTCCAATCTTTGCCAGATCCCTAGCAACGAGGTTCAGGATCGCAAGGATGAAGTTATAGAATTCTACAAGGAGCAGGGTGAGCAGCTCGGAAAACTGATGATCAAGGAGTATCCAACGGGAACTGCTACCGTGCAAACCCTTAGATCTCATATAGAAAAACTAAGCCTAAAAGGGTTTATTCCACAAGTTCTGATTATTGATTACGCAGACATTATGAGATCATCCCGGCAGTACGACTCAATGCGTCACGAGCTAAAGAAGGTATACGAAGATCTCCGCAACTTAGCGATGGAAAAATCAATGCCCATTTGGACAGCATCTCAGTCTAACAGAGATTCAGCTAACTCTGATATCGTAGGGCTGGAAAATATGTCAGAATCTTACGGAAAAGCACAGGTTGCCGATGTTGTGATCTCTATATCACGGAAGCCAGCCGAGAAATCTGAAGGATTCGGCAGGCTGTACATTGCTAAGAACCGAGCAGGTCGCGACGGAATCGTGTTTCCTATAAAGCTCAATACAGCAATGAGTCGATTTAGCATATTAGAAAACTCAGAAGAAATGTCCTTCATGGACGCAAAGAAAAAGAATGAAGGCGACTTGAAGCAACTTTTGCAGAAAAAGTGGAAACAAGTAAGCAAAGTCGAAGTAAAAAACAATAGTAACGAAAATGAAGAAGGTGAGTCGTAGATGGCAACCTATGATGAAGTTTTTGCGGAGAGCTTAGAGTATTTCAAGGGTGACGAACTCGCCGCTTCGGTGTTCGCAACCAAGTATGCTCTACAAGATAAGGAGGGAAACTTCCTAGAAACCAATCCAGATCAGATGCACAAGCGCCTGGCTAGCGAGTTCGCTCGTGTGGAAGCCAAGTACGACAACGCGATGCCTGAAGAAGAGATTTATTCTCTACTGAAGGATTTTAAGTATGTTGTACCTCAAGGTTCTCCAATGTCAGGTATCGGCAACAAGCACCAGATCCAGTCACTGTCCAACTGCTTTGTAGTTGATAACCCGCAGGACTCCTATGGAGGCATCCTCAAGACAGACCAGGAACAGGTGCAGATCATGAAGCGCCGAGGAGGGGTCGGTTTTGATATCTCTACCATTCGACCTAGGGGCTTAAGGACCTCTAATGCTGCCAAGACAACTGATGGCATCGGCGTCTTTATGGAGCGTTTCTCCAACTCTTGTCGCGAAGTGGCACAAGGTGGGCGGCGAGGTGCACTCATGCTCACCATTTCAGTTCACCACCCCGATATTGAGACGTTTATTAACATCAAGCGTGATCTGTCCAAGGTGACGGGCGCTAACATCTCCATTCGACTGACAGATGAGTTCATGCAGGCTGTCGAGAATGAGTCTAATTACGAGCTTCGCTTTCCGGTGGAGCCCGAAGAAGAAAGAGTTGTCACACAGCAAGCCTCTGCTACTGACATCTGGGACCAGATAATTGAGTCAGCGCACGGATCAGCCGAGCCAGGCTTGCTCTTTTGGGACAACGTTCTTAACTACACTCCGGCAGAGATCTACAAGGACCAGGGCTTTCACACGATTAGCACCAATCCATGCAGCGAGATCACGCTGTCAGCTTACGATAGCTGCCGCCTACTCCTTTTAAACCTGACTTCCTTCGTGGAGAACCCGTTCCAGGACAATGCACGCTTCGATTACGAGCTTTTTAACGATCATGCACAGAAAGCACAAAGGTTGATGGACGACTTGATCGACCTTGAGATTGAGTGCGTGGATCGCATCATCGCCAAGATCAAGAAAGATCCGGAGTCAAAGGACGCTAAGCGTGTTGAGCTTGAGTTGTGGCAGAAGATCCGCAAAGCAGCCCTTGACGGACGTCGAACCGGACTTGGTGTGACAGGCTTAGGTGATACCCTGGCGATGCTTAATCTCAACTACGGTTCTCCCGACAGCATTCAAGAGACAGAGGACATCTACCGAACACTTGCCATCGCTGCATACAAGAGTTCATGTCAGCTTGCAGCTGAACGAGGCGCTTTCCCTGTCTACAACTACGAGCAGGAGGAGGGGCATCCCTTTATGGAACGCCTCTTTAAAGCCTACCCACAGTTACGACATTTACACCGAGAGCACGGAAGACGTAACATTGCCTTAACCACCACGGCTCCATGCGGAAGCGTTTCTACGTTAACGCAGACAACCTCTGGTATCGAGCCTGCATTTATGCTGCACTACACTCGACGCAAGAAGATCAATCCGAATGATCCTGATGCTCAGGTGGATTTCGTGGATGACCTCGGTGATAAGTGGCAGGAGTTCGATGTCTATCACCACAATTTCAAGAAGTGGATGGACACTACGGGCAGAGATAAGATCGAGGACAGCCCATATGCAGGATCGACCGCCAACGAGATCGTGTGGGAGTCAGCAGTAGATATCCAAGCTGCAGCACAGCTTTGGGTATGCCACGCGATTAGCAAGACGATTAACCTCCCTAGCGATGTTTCAGTTGACGATGTCAAGAAGGTGTATTGGCACGGCTGGAAGCAAGGGCTCAAGGGTGTCACGGTTTATCGCGACGGATCACGTTCAGGAGTTTTAGTTTCTGATGATGCATCCACCAAAAAACAAGACGGCTTTTATGAGACGCCCGCCCCTAAGAGGCCTGATACGCTTAGCTGTGAGATTCACCACGCATCTATCAAGGGCGAAAAATGGACCATCGTTATGGGGATAATGGACGGCAAGCCTTACGAGATCTTTGGTGGAATGGCTAACAAGATTGAGATCCCGCGATACTACAAGAAGGGAACCCTCACCAAGCGCCCGCGCAAGACAAAGAACTCTATCTATGATCTTCGTTTTGGACATGAAGGTGATGAGTTCTGCATCAAGGATGTTGTAGAGGTATTCGATAATCCCAACTACTCAGCATTCACGAGAACCATTTCTCTTGCCCTTCGTCATGGAGCTCCTGTTTCCTTTATGGTGGAACAGCTCCAGAAAGACAAGGAAGCAGACATGTTCTCCTTCTCTCGTGTGATCGCGCGAGTTCTCAAGAACTATATCGAGGATGGTACAGCCGCTTCTGATAAGGTGTGTGAAGAATGTGGCGCAGAAGGAACACTAATCTATCAAGAAGGCTGTGTCACATGCTTAAGCTGTGGTTACGGAAAATGCGGATAAGAAGCAAGAGGTAAAATTGAAAAAACAAGTCAAAGTTGACGGTCGCATTAGCGAAGTAAAACTAATGAACAACCCGATAGTTGTTCGTGTCAATAAGTTCACTGAGGATGCAGCAAAGAAGTTTACACAGGATATGGCTGCAGCCCATAATTCAGGGCAAGGTATTATTCCAATTGTGATTGATTCTTATGGGGGCCAAGTTTACTCCTTGATGTCAATGATATCAGACATTAAGTGCGCAGATCTCCCTGTTGCTACCATTGTGGAGGGTAAAGCTATGTCATGCGGTGCTATTCTCTTCACTTTTGGAGAAGACGGCCACCGATACATGGCGCAAGATGCGACAGTTATGATCCACGATGTTAGTAGCGGCGGGTTCGGAAAAGTAGAAGAGCTTAAAGCTGATGCTGCAGAAGCCGACCGCCTAGATCAAAAGATCTTCAAGATGATGGCACAAAACTGTGGCAAGAAAGACGACTACTTCAAGAAGATTGTCCACAAGAAAGGTCACGCCGACTGGTTCCTGGATGCAGAGGAGTGCAAAAAGCATAATATCTGCAATCACATTCGTGTTCCAGCCTTTACGGTCAGCATCGACGTGAATATGGAACTTGACTAATCGAAGTCTATTAATTTTTGCTACACTTCTTTTTGGGTGCAAAGCAGCAGACGAGCCCATTGATTACATTGAGCACGGTGCGCACCCAATAAAAGTTACAAGCATAACGGACGGAATACAGGCGTTTTCACTTGACGATAATTTTGTGCTTGGCAAGCTAACAGATGACCAGTTAGTTAATGCAATCATTATCATGGACATTGCAAAAGAGAAGTCTTTCGACGCTCCAACGCTTTTAGCTATAGCATTCAGGGAATCAGCATTCAGGACAGGAATAGTTTCCAAGCAAGGAGACGTCGGTGTTTTCCAAATTAATGCTCGGTGGTGGTGGAAGAAGTTAGAATATTCTTCTCGTGCAGATTTTGCAAAGAAAAACCAGGATGTCACAACGAACGCCAAGAATGCGATTTTTATTATTAAAAAATTTAAGAGATTTAAAACTTGTCGAGGAGATAATCTTTTTGCCTGCTACAATGGTGGGCCAGGGTGGAGATTGTCTAAAAATGTTGACAAGATTAAAGCTTACCAGAAACGTGTAATCCGTGCCAGATACTTAATTACGCGCCACATGAAGCGCTGGAAGAGGGATATCGGCAGTGAGCAAAGTAGATCACCCTAGACATTACAACCAAGGTAAGATCGAGATAATCGATGTTATTGAAGACTGGGATCTTGGGTTCCATGATGGTAATGTTGTCAAGTACGTTCTTCGTGCAAAATTTAAGGGTAATGAGATACAAGATCTAGAAAAAGCTGTATGGTATTTAAAGCGATATATTAAGCTTCGAAAGGAAGCGCATGAGCGAGAAAAAGAGGAACAGGATGCGACTTGGAGCCCTTGCGGTGGTAATTACATCGATGGTCCTTCAAAATTCGGTGATTGATGACCTTGCTCGCTTAGCCCTCATCGGACTTTTTGCCGACTGGGCATATCAGTTATATAAACGCACATAAAACTCAGTATAATAAGCTATTGGAGCTTTAAAATGGCAAAGAAGATTTATCGACTTGATGACGAAGTGGTCGCTGAAGTGGCACGTTCTCTACAGCGTGCATTACTTACAGGCACAGATATTGTTGATCACATTCGCTCTATTGAGCTTAATGTTGCTCGAGGATCCAATCGAATCGTACTCAGCGAAGAATACCTCGAAAGAACCCAGTCAAACGATCAGCGCATGGTAGATGAAGCCGAAGAGCTATCGTTTGAGAACAGCGAGTAAGATGGATCGCCTGGAGCAAATATTCTGGCTGCAAGAGTCATTCATGAAGGTCCTCTCCGACAATAAGGAGAAGCTTCCAGAATGGCCTGTGGATCCCTCTGATAAAAAAGCCCAACAGTTCATCAGAGATATCATTCATCGAGGTACAGAAGAAGCCTTTGAGGCTCTCTTGCACCTTAAGAACTGGAAGCCTCATAAGCATACCGAGGTCAAAGAGTTTGACAGAGATGCATTTCTTGAAGAAATGGTAGATGACTTTACCTATAAGCTCGAAGCTCTCATTCTAATGGGTTTTACCCCGGAAGATTTCTTTAAATCTTTCTGCATAAAAAACGGTAAGAACGTTAACCGCGTAAAGGGTGATTATTAAGTCTTAGGCGATATTTAATATCGCGAGACCATAATGCCTAAAACACGAATACTGCCTGCTGATCTAAAGCTTTCGTCATCGCTTAACGCCTTGTCTGACGTCGGAGAGAAGACGTCATATCATTTAGCACTCGGGGCGGATGACAATACAGACGACCTAGGTGTTGGAATAGCTTTTTCTCGCTCGGCTAACCAGTCAAACGTCGGATCTGCAATAATCTTTAAAAGAACAGACAGCAACTCTCAGGGAGAGCTCCAGTTCTATACTAAGCAGTCCACATCGGCCGGAGCTGATCCAACAAAAGCAATGACGCTTGATGACAACGGAAATTTAGGAATAGGCGGGTCAGCTTCTCTTACCAATACAAGGCTTCAATTGGAGCGCGCCGACACGTCAGCCTCACCCTGTCTTGCGATACAGAATACATCTACTGGCGATTCTCAAATAAACTTTTGGGTAGGAGATATTACACGTGCTTGGTCTCTGGGCATTGATAACGACGATGCCGACAGCTTTAAGCTAGGGACTTTTTCTGGCAATTATAGTGTCGTCACAGATAATACAGCCCTGGAAGTCCAGACATCAGGAGAGATCAACAAGCCCCTCCAGCCTGCATTTAATGTGGCTTTAACTTCTAATTCCTCCACTTCGTTCATACCAGATGGTTCTTGGGCAACAGTTCAATTTACAGGAGAAGTTTTTGACGTAGGAGCTAACTTTTCCTCTTACACGTTTACTGCTCCGGTCACTGGAAAATACCTGCTGACGACGTCTGTCAGGGTTAATTCAATTTCTCACACTGCTACCTATTATTGGCTGAGAATAGATACATCTAATCGCAATTATTATGGTACCCTTCTGGATTCAAACGATCTAGATAATGGAGGCACCATTGAGTTTCACACGTTTAACCTTACAGTTATCGCTGATATGGACGCCAACGACACTGCTACAGTTGACTTGAGTAGAAATGGAGGATCAGCGACGGCAGTTGTTCAAGGAAATTCATCTACGTCTACTGTCTACACTATGTTTCATGGCCAACTTATTTCTTGAGGAGAGAAAATGCCAACAATTACAATAGAGATCACTGAGCTTGAAAAAAAGATTATGGAGAATGACGTTCTTTCTGCTCAAGACTGGGCTGTAAAAGCAGTACAGGGAAAGATCGACCAGTGTCGAAAGAGGATAGTGCAATCTCACACACAGACCCTTCTTAACGACCCTGAAGTTGATACAATACCCGCAACAGCAGACGGTATATGTGAGAATTTATTTAACACAGCAGGCTACCAAAACAGAGTGGCACGCGAAGCTAACCCTAGCCCTAGAAGAGAATAGACATGGGTAACACAGGCATTCGAGGAACTCAAATAAGAGACGAGACAATTGAGTCACAGGACTTAGCGTCAGGCTCAATTAAGATGGGCGAGCTAAACACAGATGTCATTAGAAGCCAAGATACAATAGGTACAGTTGACACGTCCAACGACTTTTTATTAATTTATGATGCAGACGCCGCGGCGCTCAAGAAAGTGGCACCTACCAACCTAGGTGTAGGAGGCTCAGGTTCTCCTGGTGGTTCTGACACTCAAGTTCAATACAATAATGGCGGTTCTTTTGGAGGCGCCGCACAGCTTATATACGATGATTCAAATCACAGGCTAGGGGTAGGATCTACCAGCGCACCTGATTATACACTTGACGTAGCCGGAAACATCGGGGCGGATGAATACATCTACCATAACGGTGATGCTGATACATTTATGAGGTTTCAAGACGATTCTATAAACTTTCAAGCAGGCGGCGCTGATTTTATCACAATAACAGAAGCAGCTCAAGATGAAGTTGTTATCAACGAGAACAGCACCGATATTGATCTTCGGGTAGAGAGTAACCATAATACTCATTTCTTTTATACTGATGGCGCTAATAGCCGAATTGGGATTGGTACTAATTCACCGCAATCTGTCATTCATATTGTTGACCCCTTTGATTCGTATTCGGGCTCTGAAAGGGATGCTGTCATAATTATGAAAAGCAAGAAAGAGACGGGGATTAAACTAATCGCCGACTCTGGCAACGACAATTCGGGCGGCGAAAATAATAATCCTTTTGTAGATTTCTATCAGGATGGGCAGTCTGACACATCGGGAAGAGGGCAGAGAAATGGCAGTATCGCTATGGAGGGCGATGCAGCTACGACATTTACTGGATCTTTGGCCAATGCTTTCTTTATGGATGCTCATGTTCCCAACTCTCCTCATAGTAGCAGACCATTCCAGCTAGCCAATGATTCAATTAACGGCGGGCATAAAGCCAGAATAACCTTTGACGGAACAAACGGCTATGTTGGTCTGCACACGTCAACCCCCTCATCTCCTGTTCACGCTTTTGGAGATGTGAGCGGAACTCCTGTTGTGTTGATTGACAATGACAACAGTTCATCAGGGCACGGATTAAAAGTGACATCTGACGGCACAGGCACTGGGACTAATCTTCTCGATGTAGAGTCAGCTTCAACCACACACTTTCGCGTTAGAGGCGACGGACGTGTTGGTATCGGAAAGGTATCATCTCTGCCGGCAGCTGTTCTCACAGTTTCCAGCAGTAACACAGACAGTGATATTGCGATCGCCCACAAGATCCATCATATCGGTGATTCTGACACTAGCATTTCGTTTGCTGACGATGAAATTAGTCTGGTCGCCGGCGGCAGAACATTCATAAAAATAGAAGAAGCCAGCACAGATAAATTGACAATAAACAACGGTGGCTTAGACATTGATTTAAAAGTAAGTGGTGAAAATTATCCAAACCTTATTCGAACCGACGCCGAGAATGATCGGGTTGGCATAGGAACAAGCAGTCCGGACGGTATCCTTCACATCGATAACGGAACGTCTAACACTGAAGTCATTATCGAAAAAGATGCCGGAACCTCAGGTAGCATCGTGTTTCATAATGCTGGAACACGAGAAGCACACATTGCTTACTCCACTGGCGAGGATCTTGAAGTTACTCACCAAGTTTCCAACAAAGACATTATCTTTAACTTTGTGTCTGGATCTACCGCAGTAGAGCCGCTTCGATTAGATGCAGACGTCGGTGCAGCAAAGATTGGAAAGCACTTTGGTCGAACTCCAAGTACTGCACTCGACCTAGGATCAGGAACTTCCTCCACTGTGGATCCTACTGAAAGCGTCATGATCATCAATGCAGCATCGATTACTGCAGCAGCAAACAATATGCACACCATGACGATAATAGACGGTAAGTTTTCTGGCCAAACCGTAACATTCATCTTCGACCGTGACTTTCTGGATGGTGATGGCGGAGCATCCGACATGGGTGCTGTTGTCACAGGCGGTACATTTCTGGGCTCACATGTTCTCTCTGTAATAGGATCAGCAATGTCAGGAAAATCTGCCGCAGGAGCATCGTTTACAATCGCGTGGACAGGATCTGCCTGGGGCGTGATATCCCAGAATGGACTGACGCAGTACCCATAGATGAACATCGGGTAGCTATTAAGTACTATTAGATTATGAAAAGCCTAAACAATCTATTCCAGATACAAAAAGAGTTCTCAGAGCTCTTTCGCATGACTAGTGAACTCTCAGTGAAAGAAAGAGAAAGGCTGACGCAAGAGTTTGCGCTTGCACTTCACACTGAGGTGTCATCGTTGGTCAGTGAGATCAATTTCAAGAGTCACGTACAGAAAAAGAAGCAGGTCGTTGAGAACAGCATTTTATTTGAGACTGTGGACGTGTTTAGATATCTTCTCGCGATCCTTAACCTTTGGGGTTTTACCGCTGAAGATTTTGCTGAAGCTTTCGCCGACAAGGAAAACTATCTGCAAGTCAAGTATGTAAAGAATGCCCAGAAGTGGGAAGGACAACCTGTTGTTCTTGTAGATGCTGATGATGTGATTGTGCATTTCCGCAAAGGTTACAGCGAGTACTTAAACAGCCTGGAAGGTATTTCCGTAGATCCTGCTTCCAAAGAATACTACTTTACTAACGGTATTCCAAAAGATGTTTATAATCCTGAGCAGCTGTTCCAAGACTTTATTGACCAGCGCCACCTCAGAGATCTTGAGCCCGTATCTCCTACTATTGAAGCAATCAACGATCTCTACGATCAGGGTTATTGGATCCAGATCCTTACCGCTCGACCTGACTGGAATAAAACATGCCAGTATGACACCTACACGTGGGTCGAGAACAGCGGCATGAAGTTTCATAAGATTGACTTTTCCCCAGAGAAAATGATCTGGACAGCTAACAGCGAATACTATGACGCTGACGCTATTGTCTGTGCAATCGATGACAGCCCAAAACACACAATGGAGTATGCCAAGCACGGGATCAAAGTCGCGTCACCTGTCATGCCCTATAATGAAGAGTTGCGCGGTGTGGAGAACGTAATGATGTTTGAAACAAAGCAAGAACTTGTAGATATCATTAAACAGTTCTCACTTCCGCGCATATTTAGTGTATGATGCGTATTACAGCTGGACAGTTACGAACCCTGATTAGGGAAGCAATGCAGGAGTTAAACCCTGAGCTAAACCCAGACTGTGATACTTTTGCTGTCTTCGACTTTGATGAGACTTTAGCGCTTACTAAATCTAATATTCTTGTAATGGACAATGACGGAAACAAGATAAAATCTCTCACCCCTGCAGAGGATGCCGTTTACATGGCCGATCCTGGTGAAAATTTTGACTTTAGTGAGTTTGATATTGTCAAAGACGGCTCTCCAACAGCACTCGCGAAAGCGGTTCTTGCTAGGCACATAGCTCAATGTGGTGCAGGCTCAGCGGCAATTTTAACTGCAAGAGATGCGGCTGCAAAAGATCCAATAAAACAGTTTTTTGCAAGCATGGACCCACCGATAAAAATCCAGACAATTGATACTGTAGGAACTTCTAGCCCGCAAGCTAAAGTTAATAAAATAATAGGATACGTTAAGTCTTACAACCCTAGAGTTTTACACTTCTTTGAAGACTCTCCTAAAAATTTACAGGCTGTGAAGCAAGCTGCAAAGACAAATCCTGTCTTTCAGGCTCCCACTATTGTTCTTCATACTATGAGAGACGGAGAATATGTCTCCGGAGAAGAAGTTGAGTATGAGGGCCCCTCTACGATAACAGCCCTTGAAGATTCAAAACATATTTGAACAACTAGCTCTCTCAACATATAATAGACTATAAATTCACACAAGGAGGCAGTCTTGCCACAGAATCTTAGTCTTGAGCCCGTTACCCTTCCAATGCCTCTTCGCTTCGGAGAAGAACCCCAGACCGAGTTTGTCAATGATCTTGACGCATTGCGTGTTGAGCTTGTTGATAGTCCAACAGCTGAGCAGATGAGGCATGTGGCGTATCGCTATGTGAAGGCAACATGGGCTGATTCTCCTGAAGAAACTGATCCAATGAACGCAACTCAGAAAGAGTTGTCAGAAATTCTTGAGGACGTGATGCAGTTTCGAGCACTCCCAGCCGGAATGGAGGCCATGAGCTTTACATTCTTAATCGGCGGGATCGATCTGCAGACCGTCACTCACCTTATTCGCCATCGCGCTGGTACCTTTGCAGCACAATGCACTGGGGATCGCTGGCAATCACATAGTCGAGTTCTGGCACCTGCCGCTGTGCAAAACAGCCCTGAAATCTATGATCGCTGGAAGGACCACATTGAAGCAGGCAAGAAGCTTTACGGAGATATGATCGATACTAGACAGATCAGCATTATGGACGCACGGACCATTCTGCCACGTGCTATTGAAACCTTCTACTACGCACGTTTCAACCTGAAAGATCTGATTGGTTTCATCCGCCAGCGCTGTGATAAGCAGATTCAGCCTGCTGCAGACAACCTGATGGCCGCCAAGATGGCTCTTGAAGTTTGCAAGGTTATTCCTGAAGCCGCAGCATCCATCGGCACCCGGACTCTTACAGGTCCCGCCATGCATTATGTTCGCAACATGCGCACTGGCACCGGCACTAACCTTTACTGGCCTGATGCTGATACTGATGCTCACCTTGAGTATCACCCTGATGACACTATCTATCAAGCTGAGCGCGACCATGTTAATGGCACTAATCCTCCAGTCGATGAGACAGGTGAGAACAGCAAGTTCCGACAGCACTGGAATGGTCTTCTCGCACAAATCAATGATATTGAACTAGAATATAAGGACCGCATGGGGCGCTAAGGTCGAGCTATGAAAGAGCTTGATCTACACGGGCTTACTCATGATAGAGTAAAGGATATCGTTACTAGCTGGGTACATAGAAATCCACCTCCTTGCAAGATCATTACGGGAAACAGTGGAACTATGGAGCGCCTTGTAAAAGAAGCCCTAGGCGAACGTTATCACTGTGAGTACGAAAGTTACAGCAACTTAGGAGCACTCATTGTCACAAGAAGATGAAGAAGAATTTATCCCCGTTCCGGAGGATCAATTTGAAGGCGCGCCCTACAGCGACGCCGAGATGGAAGCCGGAAAAGCGCTAATTATGGGGCTTATCCAGTCATTACAACTTGAACAATCTAAAGCACAACTGTATTTTATGCTTATACCCCTGGCGTTTTCAGTCGGATTACTGCTAGGTTATTACATTTCATTCGTTAATCTTTGAGAGGATATCATTAATGAAGGTTTATATCGCTTCCCCGTTTTTCAACTCCAAGCAAGTTGACCAAGTTGAGTTTCTTAAGGAAGCTCTAGTCGCTGCAGGACACGAATACTTTAGCCCAAAGGATTTCTTTGTGCTTAAGCCTAACGCCACACAAGAAGATCGCACGCGCATCTTTGACGTGAACTGCGAAAAGATCCAGTGGGCTGACTTTGTCCTGTGTAACACCGAAGCCAAAGATCTAGGCACCATCTGGGAAGCAGGCTACGCTTACGGTATCGAAAAGCCAGTCGTCTTCTTTGCTGAAGGTTTGCCTGATGGTAAATTTAATGTGATGCTTAGTGAAGCAGGTAAGTCTGTAAATACCACGCGTGAGCAGATGCAAGACTACCTAAATCGTGTATCTGATGCAGGTGAACTTATCTTCGAACAATATTCAGGATTTACGCAGTAGTGAAAAAGACGCTACTATTGCTCTTCGCTTTCGGCTTAATGACCTCGTGTGTCCATAAGCCTAGTGTTACTGTTCAGGGCTGGCGTCTGGTTCTTGACTGTGATCCTAACGAATTTGCGTGCGAAGAGTTTTAAGATTTAACAGGAGAAATAAAATGAAATTCTTAAAAATTACAATCACACACCTCGCTTTAGCCTTTATGGTTTTAGTTGGTGCACCAACGACAGCAATGGCTGACGATCACGCTGTAGATATTACAGGAGACAGCGCTGATTGGAAAAAACGCTCAGGGCTTCGGTTTGGATATAACTACCTTAGCAACGGAGATAAGCCTACTAATGGTGAAGCGGCAAAACTTCGCAGCCCGCATATGTTTGCTATCGGCTATGAGCTCCAGCAGACTATGTCAGGCGGTGACTGGTTAGACATCCTCTTTATCCAGAACGTTACGATCAGTGGCTTAGAGCAGAGTGTCATTGCACCTTCTGCAAATGTTCTGGTAGGCTTTGAGATCAACGACACGCTCCAGCTAGCAGTGGGCGCCAATCTCTCGGTCTATGACCCATCTCCGGATGGAAATTATGTTCACCTCGTAACTGCGTTAGGATTTACTGCAGCTGCAGGTAAACTTAGCGTTCCGCTGCACCTCGTCTATGTCCCTGATGTAAACGGGTTCTGGCGTTGTGCAGTCACCACCGGCGTAAACTGGTAGGAGAAGAACGATGAGATATCTGTTAATTTTTAGTTTATTGCTACCTGCAGCTGCCCAAGCAGAAGAGCAACGCATCGGTTTCGTTGCTGGATCAACTTACGGTGTAGGCTTGGGCTACAGCAAGCAGTTTAAGGACGGCACAGGCTGGCAAGTTTCAGCTCTACCTATCGTTGAGGACGACCTCGACGCCACCGTCTTTCTTGGCGGAACTTACTTCAAGACACTTAACTCCACTACTTGGGGTCGAGCTTACTGGTCGCTAGGTGCTGCAGCATTCTATAACCGCAACACCGACGAGCAGTTTGAGTGGGTTTGTGATGCCAATAACGAGAACTGCCGCGACGTAAGCCAGGGATCACGCTTGGATGAAGGGCTTATGCTTTCCTTTGGTCCGGGTGTAGGCTTGGAACGACGCTGGAAGCAGTTCGCCGTGTCTCTAGAGCTTCCCTTAGCAGTTCAGGTCGGATATGTCGAACACAAGGTGCAGTTCTTAGGCATGCATCCCATTCCTAACTTTTCGCTGATGTATTTCTGGTAGGAGATGTCAGTAGATGCGCTTCGAGCTTATCACTGAAGAAAACTTAGATGACTACACCGATAACGGTGAGTTCCCTAATCTTGTTCATTACCCTATGAAGAAGCTACGAGATGATTTCTACAACGTCAACCAGAAAGACACGCTCGTTTTCTGGGGTCAAGATGGCCACAACATCAGAACGAAGAACGTGTCCTTGAAGTCAATCGGTCAGTTTGATGGGACGCTAGAAGAAGCACTAGATGTACTAAAGATGTCACTACCACCAAGCCAGGTTATGCTTATTCATATTGAGCGAGGCGAGATATATAGAGCTATTGTTCCTCGTAGGAGATCACGATGAAATTTGTTATTACAGGTGAAGCCGGTTTTATCGGCCGCAACCTTCCCGCAGCATTTGAGAAGCACGGTCACACGTTTGTTTCTCTGCGCAATCACTCAGCTTTTGTCTGCCTTCCTACAGGCGAACCCTGCGTGCATCGCAACTCAGAAGATCTCTGGTTCGCTGTTCTGGAAGAGAATGATATCGACCTGGTGATCCACAACGCAGCTCTGGTAGGCACGGATGTGGTGGCACTAAATCCAAACGAAGCATCCCTAACTAACGTGGCAGGAACACACATTATCTGTCGTGCTGCAGAACGAGCCGGAGCTGCCGTGTCTTATATGGGCACCACAGTGATCTACAACACCTCGATCTACCAGCGCATAAAGATACACGAGCGATCTGAACACCTACCTAAGACACTTTACGGAACTCAGAAACTTGCGTCAGAATACATCGTTCAGAGCACATGCAGCAGATGGAATGTTGTCCGACCGCTCTTCGCTTACGGCGGTGTGGGTGACATGAACTCTCTGATTGCCAAAACTCTCTACGCCTCTCACCAGGGGCGCGATAGCATCGATATGTTTCTGGATCCGGCGAAGGTGAAAGATTACATGCATGTCACTGACTACTGCGATGCCGTTGCTTTGGCCTGTCACCTGCAAATGTGGGGCAGCGACTACAATGTCGCAGCTGAGAACCCTTACAACACCCGTGAGATCGTGCAAATGATGTCGGAAGTATCCGGACGAGATCTGGAAGAGGTGATCAAGTGGCACCCGCACACCGATTATCTGGGTAACCACCGCCTGCTGTCCAAGAAGTTTAGAGATGCCACTGGCTGGGAGCCGAAATACACTTTGCTTCGAGGAATCCAGGAATCCTGGGAATCAATCCTGGAAGATCAAAGCGGTTACAATCCCCTTGTCTACCTTGACGAGGCAGATAAGCGCGGATTAGATCTCACACAGTTCTACTAGGTTGTGTAAATACTTCATACATAGAATATAATAAGGCGCAAGGAGAACCGCACTTGTCACTTCAGGACGCCTTTCCATTTGACGAACCACGTCAGGCACAGATCGATGCCATTGCTTTTACCATCAACACCTTTCTCAAGAGTGATAAGCGTTTCTGCATCATTGAGGCAGGCACCGGCGTAGGTAAATCTGCAATCGGTGTGACCATCGGCCGCGTGCTTAATTCTAAATACCAGCAGATGACTGATCAGGATCCCATCAAGGGCACCTACTTCGTCACCACGCAGAAGATCTTGCAAGAGCAATACGTCAAGGATTTTGGTGGCTACGGCAAGAAGATGAAATCTATTGCTTCTTCTACTAACTACCCATGCAGATATCACAAGGGCAATAGCT
>WLWG01001337.1_pt1 | contig 22478 bp, 52 predicted proteins | sample 6712871 | NCBI WGS metagenome assembly WLWG01 (sample SAMN12718693, study PRJNA515312) | sponge metagenome | isolation source: marine sponge | host: Mycale hentscheli | place: New Zealand: South Island, Marlborough, Capsize Point | collected 2003-05-01
CGAACAAACAGAAGGTATAAATGGTTTAAAAGCAAAACTACCAGACTTAGACACTAAAATACAAGAAGAACTTAATAGCAAGGAGTATCAAGAAAACTTCAAGGCTTTTATAGATGAGGCTTTGAAAAACGGTGGTAAATTAGACGAGGTAACTGGTAAGTTAACTGGTCCAGAACAAATGTTTAAACATCTTGTTAAAGAGAAGTTTTTAGAAGAATTAAACATAAATATAAAAGAGGATTCAAAAGGTAAAAAACTTGACGAAAAAATAATTAACCTTATTTATAATAACAAAGGCGTATACAATATAGAAATTGGTGGTAAAGGCTTATATTACTTAGGTGAAAATAAAGACAACCTGCCTATACCTAAATTAGAGAGTGATACTAGCTTAATGATTAGACAAACATATAATCAGTTAGGAAAGTCTGGCGTTTATGCTTTAGTTAACAGAGCTTTTTTAAATCTTGATTCAAATATAGTAGAATCTAATATAAACTTCTCAGATTTAAATAACATAGAAAATGCTGTTGAAACTTTAATGAATTTTTCTAAATCAACACAAAATAAATTAAGTGAAGAATTTAATAAAATAATAGAAAACAAAACTGGTATAAAAGCTGATGATACTATATCACAAGTAAAAGCTAAAATGCTAGCTAATAGCAAACGTAGGTTTAATATATTCATACCACCAAGCGCTGAGGATTTTGTAGGTTTACTTTACGCTACACTAGGTAAAGGTAGGGTTGGTGATAGACAAATGAAATTTTACGATAGAGTTTTACTAAAACCTTATGCTAGAGCAATGCAAGCTGTAACAAGAGATAGACTTGAGTTAGGTAGAAGTTTTAAGAGAATTAAAAAAGAATTTAAAACAACACCTAAAGATCTTAAGGAAAAAGTACCAGGTAGCTTATTTGACAAAGAGCAAGCTGTTAGAATTTATATATGGGACAGTATTGGTAAGGAAGTGCCAGGTTTAAGCGTAGAAGAAGTAAATGAACTTGCTAATTATGTTGCTGATAATGAGAGCTTAAAAGAATTTGCAGAGCAAGTGATGAGACTTAATCCAGGTTCTAAGTATCTATCACCCAAAGAGGGTTGGGAGACTGGTAACATAACTACAGACTTGTTAGAAACTTTAAACGAATCTAGAAGAGCTAAGCATTTAGAAAGATGGCAGCAAAACTCTGACGCTATATTCACAAAAGAAAACTTAAACAAGTTAGAAGCTGCGTATGGCACATCCTATAGAAAAGCTATGGAAAATATTTTGACTAGAATGAAAACTGGTAGAAACAGAACTTACGGTACAGACTCTCAGACGGCTGCGTGGTTAGATTGGGTTAACGGATCGGTGGGTGCTATTATGTTTTTCAACACTAGATCAGCTGTTCTTCAAACATTATCTGCGACAAACTTTATAAACTTTGGAGACAATAATATATTTGCTGCAGGTAAAGCTTTTGCTAACCAAAAACAATACTGGAGCGATTTTGCTAAGTTAATGAACTCTGACTATTTACTCGAAAGAAGAGACAGCCTAAAGATAAACGTGAACGAGGCTGATATTGCTGAAGCAGCTAAGCAAAAAGGAGTTAGAGGAGCTATAAATTATTTATTAAAACTAGGTTTTACACCTACAAAATTTGCTGATAGCTTTGCTATTGCTTCTGGTGGTGCTACTTTTTATAGAAACAGATTAAATGCATTGATAAAAAAAGGTATGGATCCAGTAGCTGCTGAAAAAGCTGCAATGAGAGACTTTATAGAAATATCTGAAGAATCTCAACAGTCCAGTAGACCTGATAAGATTAGTCAAGAACAAGCAGGTCCATTAGGACGTATAATATTAGCTTTTGCTAACACGCCAGGTCAATATACTAGAAAAATTAAAAAAGCTGCCTTAGACCTTAAAAATGGCCGAGGAGATGCTAAGGTAAATATAGCTAGAATAATTTATTATGGCTTTGCTCAAAACTTAATATTTACTACATTACAACAGGGTTTATTTGCTTTAGCTTTTGGTGATGAAGAAGAGAATGAAAAACTACTTGATGATAAGAAACTTGATACTGTAAATAGTATGCTTGATACTTTTATTAGAGGTTCTGGTATTACTGGAGCTGTTGTTAGTGTTCTTAAAAACATTGGTTTAAGGATATACAAAGAAACTGAGAAAGATAGACCTAAGTATGAAAATATAGCTAATGAGCTTTTAAAAATATCTCCACCTATTTCTTCTAAGTTTAATAAAATAACATCTGCTGGTAAAACATTCTCATGGGATATGGATGATATTAAAGAAAAAGGACTTGACGTTACCAATCCAGCTGTAGGTGCTGGAGCTAAGGTTGTATCTGCTTTTACAAACCTTCCTTTAGATAGAGTTGTTAGAAAAGTTGAAAATTTAACAGCTGCTTCTAACGCAGAATTAGAGACTTATAAAAGAATAGCTTTAACTCTTGGTTGGGGTAAATGGGAGCTAGGTATTGAAGAACCTAAGAAAAAGAAAAAGAAAAAAACTGGGAAATCAAGGTCGACAAGTAGATCAATAAGTAGATCAGTAAATAGATAAACAAGTAGATCAGTAAATAGATAAACAATTACACAATAAAGAAATGGCAAACAAAATTAGCGAAAGCACAGAAGTAACTCTTGACATAAAAACAATAGCTTTAGTGGTAGGTGGAGCTATATCATTTGCAGGATTGTATTTTACCCTTAAAAAAGATATAGAACTAGCTAAGGAACTACCTGTACCTACTATTACTAGAACAGAGTACGATCTTAAAGATCAACTGGTTAGAGAAACCATAATGAATACTCAAGAAAAAGTTCAAGAGAACAGCGAAAAGTTAGATAAAATAGATGAAAAGTTATATAAAATAATTCAAAGATAAACAAGATGAAACGCAATTTAATCATATTAATTACAATGCTTTCTATTAGCTGCTACTCTCAAAAATATACTTTACTTGAGATTAATGCCAAATGGAACAATAATAATAGCTTAAAGCAAAATAAAATTGGTGGTGTAAGAATTAATTTTGGATGGTTAGAAGATCAACCTAAAAAAATGCAAGCCAAGATAAGATCAGTACCTATTTTAGTTTTATTTAACAATGGTAAACCGGTTTATCAGTGGGTGGCTGGAATTGACTTCAAACTAGAAGTCACAGAAGAAGAATTTGAAGAAGTACTCAGTAAACTTAATAAGTAATGAAGTTAACAGAAAATTTTAGTCTAGAAGAGTTTGAGTGTAAATGTGGGTGTGTTATGCCTGAGTTTGTTAAAGAAAACGTTTTAGAACTTGCAGAAAATTTACAAGTACTAAGAGATGAGATCGGAAGATTAGATCTTACTAATAGCTACAGGTGTAAAGCACATAACGCTGATGTTGGTGGCGCTACTAATTCTCAACATTTAAAAGGTAAGGCTGCTGATATAAAATCTAAAACTAAAAGTCCAAGTGAAGTAGCGGAAATAGTTAATGATTTAATGAAGAACGAAAGATTTAAAATGGGTGGAATTGGTATATACAACACATTCACACATGTTGATATTCGTGATTATAAAGCAAGATGGAGTAAGACAACTAAAAAGTAATATATGGAAAGAAAAGGCATTGGACCACAAGGTCTAGGAGTTAAGACTCACAATGGATTCTGGATAGGATCAGGATCATCTAGCAACCCACTAAAAATGAAGGATTTAAGTGGTGATGGAAAAGTTACTAAAAAAGACGTACTAATAGGCAGGGGCGTTATAGACAAGGAAGGTAGTCCTTTGATGCTTAAAAACGCTTGCTGGAAAGGTTACGAAGCTATAGGTATGAAAAAGAAAAACGGTAAAAAAGTACCAAATTGTGTACCAAAGAAAAAATAAATATATGAAGAAGATAAAAAAATTTATAGACAAACTACAACATGCTTGGAATAAGTTAATGTATAAGTTAACGTTTCACAACTATAAGGAATAAAACAAATTGGGCGTACCATACCCAAAAATTCCTGTAACCTAAAAAGGGCCCTCATTACGAGAGCCCTTTTTTGATTTTATATGTATAGCATATTGAGTTTTTTATACACATTAGTTTTTATATGTATCAAAAAGTCATAACTTTTAGCCTTTAGCCATCACAAGCTAAACAATCTTCATCCATAGCTGTAGCTGCAATATCACCTCGCAGAACACTTTCGGTTCTAGTGTAGTATAAAGTTTTAACACCTTTTTTCCAAGCTTCGAAATGAACTTTGTTCAACCACTTAGGCGTAGCTACAGAAGGAAAAGCTAAGTTTAAACTTACTGACTGATCTACATATTGTTGTCTTATACCTGCTTGATTAACTAATTCTAATTGATTAATCTCTTTAAAAGTTTTAAAAACCTCTTTAGCAGGTATGTCATGATTACCAACCAAAACATTATCAAGCTCTTCAATATCTTGTACAGATCCACCATCAGAAAGTATTTTATTCCATATATCACTAGTATTCAAACCGTTATCCTCTAAAACTTGCTCTAGTGTTGGGTTTTTTCTTATGAACGTCCCTTTCGCTGATTGTTCAGTGAAGACGTTAGCAGCCCAAGGCTCAATCCCAGCAGAAACGTTACCAGATAGCTTGGAGTTAGATACTGTCGGAGCGATAGCCCTAAGATGAGTATTACGCATATTAGTACCAGCGCACCATAGAGGTTCTCCGTAAATTTCAGCAAGGTTTCTACTGGCCCTTTCGCTTTCGATCTTAATCTGCGAAAATATCTTCCTAGTTTCAAACTGAGAAAGTAAGCCTTCGAAAGGAATACCCTTTTCCTGTAAGTACGTGTGCCATCCAAGTACTCCCAAGCCCAATGCTCTCCCTTTTTGTGCAGATCGAATAGCGTTTTCGAATCCACGGAGTCCCTTGGCTCTTTGAATAAATTCTTCCATAACTCCATCAAGAAAGTATATAGAGTCATATATAAGATTAGTGTCTTTCCATTCTTCATATTTAGATAAGTTTAAACTTGATAAGCAACAAACAAAGCTATGAGATTCATCGGTGTGTAGAGTTATCTCTGAGCATATGTTAGTCATATGTACTTTTAATCCGTTTTGTTTATAAGATTCTGGATTCGCCTTGTTAACATTGCCTTTAAACATAATATACGGCTCTCCAGTTGCTTTTCGTTTTCTAAGAAGTTTACTCCATCTATTTCTAGCGTCCTTATCTCCTTGTTCAAGTTTACGCATAAACTTGTCACCAACAATTGCGCACTGATGTAAATTAAGCGACTGTCTGTTAACATCACCTTTAGGTTCTCGTATTTCGAGCCATTCTTCAAAATCGTCATGTTCAATATTGATGTTAACGGAAGCAGCTCCTCTTCTGACAGATCCTTGATTGGTAGCGAGGATTGTGCTATCATAGATTTTGCAAAAAGGTACGACTCCATCTGATGTTCCATTTCCTGTAATTTTAGCGCCAGCGGGTCTGATCATATTAATACCGATGCCAACTCCACCGCCGTGCTTTGCGAGTAGCATCATCTCTAAATTCTTACCTCCAATATCATGTATACTATCTCCGACATCAATACCAAAACAACTAATAGGTAGACCTCTGTCTGTACCAGTATTAGATAAAACAGGTGAAGCCAAGTTCAACCAACCTTTCCATATGTAATCAAAGAAAGTATCTGCTAGTTCTGGTTTGTATAATCTTCTAGCTACTGTTGTTGCAACTCTTTGGTAAGCTTCTCTTGGGGTTTCTCCCATATGTAGATATCCCCCGGATATAGTCTTCTTGTATACTTCGGTGTCTCCCCAGCTTGGGTAATCAACTCCTTTTTTCCATTCATTATTCCACATCATTTAAAAAATAGCAATGCGTATGCTATCATCACGTTTAAATTAACTATAACTAAGTTCCATTGTTTTGCAACCCAAACTTGTGGTGTACAAAATAAACCAGCTAAAAAATATATTACTATACCTGGTGTGTCAGGTAATAAATGGGGAGCAGTCACAAAAAAACCAGTCCCCATATACCCTAACCTATTAGCTAATCTTTCCGTCGGTGTCAAACGACGTTCCATCACTAGGCTCTTCAGCCACTTTCTTTTTAAGTTCATCGATTGCATTTTCGTAACCATCTAATTGTTTTAATATCTCTTGCTGACCAAACACCATGGTCTTTAAATTATCCAACTCTTTGATTAATGCCTGAATAACATTGGTCATTGCAGCCATTCTTTTTTCAAGGTTATCTGTTCTACTCTGTTTTTGTCCCTTCATATAATTCTTTATATAATTCTTGTTCAGTTAATAAACTACCAAATATCCTCGAAGTCCTCACCTTCGTTAGCCTTCGAATAATCCGTTGACCTGATTGCGAAAAAGTCAGTATGAGTATGCCCGCCGGTAAGATGATAGAACCAATCAAGATTACTCGCTGCATTGTCGTCAAACTTAAAATGCGACGCCAAGTTGTTGTAACCAAGTTCAACCAGTTTTTCATTTGTTCTCTTTTTTATAAAGTGTTTTAGATCATTTGCTTTGATGCCTTCGATATCACCCATCTCAAACATCTTATCAATATAATTTGTTTCTAGCTTAACCATAGTTTCGGCAGCTAATATTATATCCTTTTCACACAGATCTTTTAACTGATTATTTTCAGAGCACATGTCTCTAAATAATTTACAGCCCATTCTGCTATGCAGAGACTCATCTCTTACACTCCATTTCATTTGTTGACCTATACCTTTAAGTAAGTTTCTTAACTGGAAACTATAAAGTACAGCAAATGCAGAGTATAAGCTAACCCCTTCAGCAAAAGCACTAAACACAGCAAGAGACTTAGCAATACCGATAGGATCGGTGCCGCTATAACTAACCAGATTGTCAAACCTTGCAGCAGTTGTAGGCTCGTGGAGAAAAGCTTCGAAATTTTCAAGACCAAGTGTTTCATTTAAATAACTATATGCGACAGCGTGTATTGTTTCTTGCGAACCAAACATCATTGCCATTTGTTGTATCTCATGTTTAGGAAACCACGATACGACCTTCTGGGTCCAGTAATCTGAAACGGCGCATTCGGTCTGCGCGAATCCAAGAAGTATGTTTCCAACAAGATTTTTCTCTTTATCATTTAATTTTTCTTTCCAGTCCTTGACGTCGCTTTGCATAGGTATTTCGGTGTGTAACCAAAAAGCCTGTGCTTGCTTTAGCCAACCCTCTGTATAGTACTCAGGGTACTCAAACGGTTTGTACGCTATGCGCTCATCAAATAAACCCATTACTTAAATACTTCATATGCTACATCTACAAAAGGTAGATAAAAAACGTGAGCAGTTTGATTTGGTTCTGAGTATGTTCTCATACCAAACAATATACCTGGATATATACCAAACGATAATGACCACGTTTTCTTAACGCCCTTGTCCTCTGTATTTTTTGACATAATTTTTACTTTGTTTATTATTACTAGTTTTTGTTTTTGCTTTAACGCCTGGACGACGTACCTTTGCCTTTTCATTGTAGGCAAATAAATTTAATTTAGCCACTTATATTTATATTATATTTGTCTTGTTGTTCAACTAGATCTTTGTACTTTAAAAAACCACGTTGTTCAATAGACCATTTAGTAAACTTATCTATCTGTCTTTCAGCGTACTTACGCCTTGCTATGTCCTTTGCTTTTCTAGGATTAGCTGTATTGTTCTGTCGCATTCAGCTTGGTTTTGTGGTTTATATAACACAGTGTCTGGAAACTGTTGTGTAACTAATAGCTTAAATAATTTCCATCGCATTGGAAAAGATTCATTAGCTCTACCTTTTGTTTCAATAATAAATCCATCACCAATAAAATCAGGTGTGTATTTAATAGGTAGTATACGCTTAGAACCTCTGTTCTTATAATCACCTTTACCATTTGCTTGACGAGCATAACACTCGTTTGGAAAATGAAAGCCATTCATTAGTACAAATGTTTCACCTTCGTATTTGGCTTTGACTTTTGCTTTTTTCAAAGCCATATACATATATCTCTCAAGGCCTGAAGCAAAGTTGATACCATCATATGATATCTTCTTTGCTTGTACCGGTCCTCTTTTTTTTCGTTTATATTTCTTCCGCACCATAATGTTCTCCATCATTTCCGTTTTGACCAATGATGTTCATTCGGCGTAACATAACCTCTTCAACCTCATCAGTTAGACATCGTCGTGCTGCTTCAATATATAGCAACGAATCCATTAATTCTTCTTGAACATCAACTAAGAAACGATCTAAGTCTTTAACTTGACCTTCAATCTCTTCCATCATTGTAGCACCATACTTCTTTTGACCTATGATACTGCGCTCGTCCATCTTCCTTAGTACAGCTTGTACTATCTTATCTTCAGTTTTAATCTGCATCTTTAACAAATGTTCCGTTTACCATAGATCCAGTTCTATTGCTGATCTCATCGTAAGCACTGCTAATACAATGTTCAACATCATACCCACCGAGATGGGAAAGATTGGTGAGTACAACGATACAATCGCCAATAGCATCAACAAACTCAGCTTTATCGTCTTTAAGAATTGCTTTTCCGAGTTCGCCGACTTCTTCCATAAGTTTAACAAATTGCGTTTTAGTATCTCCACTATCATATATACCTCTTTTATCAGCCCAGTTACGAATACTATCAAAGACAGTTGCGTCTATACTTTCAGAGCTTGGTTCAGCTAAGAAAGCTTCGTAATAAGCTTTGTTATAAATGTAACATCTCTCTTTGTTATACATAGACGTCTTTGTATTATGTATAATCCATGGTATTGTAGTTGAATTGATTTCGAATTTACCGTGTGGAGTTTTCCAGCTGACACCGATGTTATCCATCAGATGCCCTTTAAGTTTGTTGACTGGACACGGAAAGGTTGACGTTTGTTCAGTAGCGTTTATATTCATATTTGATTTAAATAAATTTTTATATAATTTTCTGTCGACCTTATAGCCATAAGACTTTTGAAGTTCTATTTCGCGGTCTGATATAAAATCTATATCGTCTGACTGCTCAAGAACTTCATACTCTCCCTCCTTATAGCCTTGCATAAGGGTTACTCGGGTATTAAGATCACGTGTAACACCTATCTTTTTACCTGGTATGTGGTATAAATAATACATTGGTTTTATATTTTATCGTTATACAAATGTAAGTTGTGTGCGTGATGGTAGTATGTACCGACAGGCAAATTTAATCTCTCTGCAACTAGTTCTTGCAATGATGCAAACTGATACTGATCGTTACAGAAACCGTACCAGAGATCATTAGAACGCATATAGACAGACATATACAGTTTGCTTTGTACTATTGTAAACTGTACTGCGTACGTACAAGGTGTGTCATTACTGTACTTGTGTACTTCCTTACCGTCATATATACTAATAGCAGCTTGTCTGGTGTCATGGTTTGTTTTTAAAATCTCAATAACATTTTCAAGTTGATCATTTCTTTTCCATTGATAACCATAATTAGAATTGACCTCACCATTTTCATCTGCCATACGTTTCCATATAGGTGGTATCTTACCGTACAGTTCACCTAGTTTTTTAATTCTAGGATCACCAGATAAATACCATTGCCACTCTGCAGCTGCGTACTCTTCATTCCAGTTACGCTCTTTGTTTGTAATCACTTTGTTAGTTGGGTTTTCTATTGTGAACCCTATATTAAATAAAGCTTTGGTACCTGCAAACTCAACACCATTTGTAATGATTTCGTTATGCATATACTCATAAGCTTCATTTGCTGTCTCGAAAGTATTTCTCATAATAATATCTATAATATTCATAGATCTTCTCCCATATCATATCTCTAATATAAACATGAGGTGATCGATTTGTTTTACCGTTTACTGTTATATCTATATACCAAGAACCTGGCTCTTTAGCAAATGGTGCTATTGTTATACCGTTGTTTATACACCATCGCATAGCCTCCCAGTCTTCATCTGTAGCTTCATACTTGCCCATACTCCAAGCTGACTTCTTAGCTTGCTTGTAAGGAGGCATTATTCCCAGGGCATTTTCTCACCTTCAGCCATACCAGGCAGAACATGAGGAACAAAACGACCTGACTTTGGCTCCCATTTAAAATGAGCTTCAGCTCCGTTCTCACCTAAGTTTTGGAACTTAACCTTAAGTACCTTAGCTTTAACTGTCTTGGCTTCGTAGTCTCTGTGTACTAATATACCATGGTAACTAGCATCGTACCATTCACCACCACCTTTAATGTTGTACATAGTTGGCTCTTCAATCTTACCATTACTATCTTTATACATTTTAGTTGGGTGTGCTACAATAAAAACTAACACGTCATATTTCTTGCAGAACATTTCTATCTTACTTAGATATTCCATTGTATATCTATTGACATCTTCTGTTTTGCAATCAACATCTCTGATCTTATTAAATGGATCGATTACTAGGCATTTAATACCTTTACGTTTAACAAGCTCAGCACCTTTACGTAGTACAGATTCAAGACTATACTTATCCATATCAATGAAAAAATAATTATCATTAACATGTTCAGCAACTTCATTCCATTTACTACCACCAATGTCTCCACGTGTAGGCATGTCGCCCCACGTTTTACGCATTAGTTTATGGGCATGTAAATAAGTTGGCGCATTTTCTGGACTAGCAAACGCTGTCTTCCAACCATAGTTCGCGTTATATCCAACGACCATTTGATCGACAAAATCACTCTTGCCGGAACTAGGAATACCAGTGACAGTAATAAACTGACCAGTGTAAGTTGAAAAGATATCATCAAAATTCTGAAGACCGATTTGGAAACCGGGTTTGAAACCATTTTTAACGAAGTCAGTAACTTCATCTTCAATGTCTTTGAAAGTTGTGACGTTTTCAAGGGGTACTGGTCTTGCTTTGGTAATACGCTCTGCCAGTTTTTCTTTTCCATACTTTAATAAATATTCATTAGCGTCTTTACAGTCTTCAAACGTTACTAAAAAACATACTTCAGCTCCAAGCCTACGAATAAACTCTTGCTGTAGCATTTGACCAGCATCGTCTTGATCAACTGCTAAGATTATTTTTTCTTTGTCTTCAAAATAATCAATACAGTTGTCTAGATAATCTAGGTTGTTGTTAGTTAATGTTGCACCGTTTGGTACTGATATAGAATTTTTAATACCAGCTTCGTGTAAAGCTAGTACATCCATTTCACCTTCAGTAATTATACACGTATCATAACCTACAATACTATTAATGTTATAAAATACTTTTTCAGCTCCCTTATAAAGCTTAAAGTTTTTACGACCATCTCTGTACTTAACATTAATAAGTTGGTCACCCATTAAATAATTAAACTGAATCGTGTTCTCTTTCTTGCCAGTCTGTGGCATATACTCAGAGCCCTCACCGACCCGAAGATCGGTAAGAGTTTCATGAGATATACCGCGTGACTCAAACCAGTCGACTACTTTACTTTGTAATAACTTTTCGACGTATTGTTCAGGTCGCACATAATCTTTTTCACTAGCACCTTTACGTTGGTAAGTGTGTAGTTGAAAAGATGTACTACAGTTGTGACAAGTTCCGAGACCCCGTTCCCAATCATAAGAAGCACATTGTGCTTTCTGATTCTTAGGTTGTCTATCGTGAGAACACAAAGGGCAAACGCCCTGAGTCTTCCCTTCTTTTAGACCATATTGATTGAACTCATCAATCAAGAATCCATTGATCTCTGTTGTCTGCATTTAATTTAATTTAATTTATTACCAATCTTCTAAACACTTAGGACATATGTCGCAGTAGTTGTGATCTTCCTGCGACATATCCTCATTACATATTTCACAAAGTGGCATTAGAAGGGCAGGTCATCATTGGCTGCTGGAATTGATGCAGCTTGTTGTACAGGTGCAGGCCCACCATCTCGCTGAGCAGCAGCTACATTGTCTCCGTTTGTCCATACTACCTTTACATTACCTAAATAAACTTTATCAACCTTAGCTTCACGTTCTTCTTTAGTTTGCTGTACGACTACAGGACCTTGATTTCCAAACTGATCTGCTTCATCATTGATTGTAATAGTAATAGGTAGGTATTTACCTTTCTTACCTGGAATAATTTTATCCTTAGGAATTTTAGTAAGGTCAATACTTGTTGCTATAATACTTGCCATTATGCGTAGTTATTAATTTGATTAAACATGCGCTGCAACTGATCTTTAGTAGCGTTGCTATTGCGTCGTAGATTATCTACTGCTTTAACATGGTTTTGATTAGCGTAAAAATTGTTTACACTTGTTTCAACTCCTGTTACTGTACAAACTTTAGTTTGATTTTTTCTAGCTCGTGCCATATTAATTGGTTTAAAGGGTTTCGTTAATAAAAAATTGTGAAGGATCAAAACCTTCTTGTTGATAAAATAATTGATACTGTTCTACTGCTCTCTTAACTTTGTCAGCACCACGCTGTAAAAATTCAGGTGAGCAATCAAACATTCCAATTTGATGTGTTGTTTTATCTATCGCAATAAACAACATCTCGTAACCAAATAACTTTTGGTATATATAAGCTTGACTGTCATAATTATATTTAGATGCTGACCATCTAAACTTGTTAAGATCTGCTGTAGTCTTCAAATCAATGATAAGTTTTTCATCGTGATTTAATATATCAGCTTTACCTTTCCATAATTCATTTTCAATCTCACCAATACCAGGTGTCTCGTAATCGCAGTTACCTCTTATAAGACCTTCGCAAACATCGTTTGATAAAATCTTATCTGTCATCAGTTCGATCATGTCAACTTCAGACTGCAGCAACAGCATTTCTCCACCTGATATTTCTTTATATGCTTTAGTATTTCTACTTGTTGATTCAACTATTTTAAAGTTTTTTAATTTATCAGGTTCAAGTATAGCAGTGTGAAAATAACCACCAATTAAAAATGCCGGTGATTGTTTTAACTTTTTACCTAAAGCTAAAGGGTTACTTAAAAGAGTTGATATGTCAGAGTTGCTAAGATACTTTTTACCAAAATCACCGTAGTAATCCTCATCGTTTCTTAGCTTATCAATTATCTTATCCTCGTTCATAATTCTTAAGTTCTGCTATAGCTTTAACAGACACATCGTACTTAGAGTTGATAGCTTTAATTGAGCCACCAGCTTTTATATAATCAACTGCTTTCTTAAAAGCATCAGTACCTGTATCAAGCTTCTGTTTAGATTTACCTACGGTCTTTCCGTGAGTATTAGACGCATCTGAGTCCTGCGTGTCGTCTATTAGGAATAAATTACCTAATGCATATTTCTTCCCATAACTTGAAGCTGAACCAAACTGCTGTGGAGTTTGCATACCTTTCTGATTTAGATCAACACCTACTAATGCTGTTGCATTAATACTGTTTTCACCATCAGATATTGTAGCTTTACTTTCTACAATAGGCATTGGTTCAGTTGAAATGATCGTCTCATCAATCTTAACTGATACTCCTAACTCTAATAGATAGGGTTTAGTTGCTTCAAGAATGTCTTCGGCTGATCGGAAGTTGTATTTGCCGAATGAGTTAAACCTACTTTTTTTCGATTTAAACTTAGTCTGGATAGTAGCCAGCTTTTCATTTAGTTTCATAGGTATATTGGTATTTACTTATTAATATAATTACACATAAAAATATAGTTTTACACAAGTAACTTACAGATAGTCAATCACTTGTGAGTGATCAACGTTGTCAATTAATTTCTGTACTGCTTGCTTTTTTAGCTCGCTTACACGAACGTAATTACTAACTCCATCTATATTTAATTTAGCTGCGATTTGCTTAGCTGAATGTTTATCGCAGTCAAGTCCGTAGCTTAATCGTAACACCTCATATTCTTTATTAGTAAGATGTTTTAACAATAAGCTTTTCAAATAACTGTTAAGCAAAGCAATATTGTATGGCTCTGATTTATCTGCTATTTGATGTATCATTTGCTCTCCTTCATCATTAGTAGGTTGAGAGTCTATTGATAAAAACACAGAGTTGAAAAACATTTCAACCATTTTTTTATCTTTAGGGTTGTTACGTATTTCGTTTATCTTATGTTCTGGAATACGTATATCACCTCTGTGCATATCAATTCGTCTACGTATAGCACCTTTAACACGTTTGCTGAAAAAAGATTTTAAAGTTTTTTCAATATCTTCAGAATCATTTAACTTATCCCATGTTAACTTATCAACAGCTTTAATTAAACCTTCAGATCCTATTTGAATTAAGTCGTTGATACTTAAAACACCTGATGCTTGTTGAGTTGTTGAAAACTTACGTGCTAAATTTTCTACAAGAGGAAGAAACTTTACAACTAGTTCTTCTCTTGAGTAACTATCGTAAGACGCTTCTACAGGCATAGACTTTTTAACATCTTCTTTATACCTTATGTAGTTTTGTACGTTGTACTTTTTCATACTGTTTCTTCTATAATTCCTACGGCTTCTGATATAATCAATATAGTAGCGGCTAGCCAAATATTAAAAGGTATAAGACAATAGCCTGCTACTCTTATAACACTCTTTGTCATACTAGCCCAAAAGTGTTTATCTGCATCTGGATATTTCATAATTGTGAGTTTAAAAGTTCTTTTTCTTTCTTTAATTCTTGTGTCATACTTCTGTGAATAGTTCTAGTTGAACAGTTGTGATACTTTGCTAACTTATCAATTGTTATTCGTTCTTGTGTTTCGTTTATTGATAACATAGCATCGTATATATCATCTGGCGTTACACCTTTTGACCTGCCTATAATTTGTCCAACTATACTTAGTTTTTCTGTAACAGATAATTTACAATTATCTTTAAATATAACTTTTCTTAGTTTGTTTTTTGGCGGTTGTTCAAGGTCAAACATGCTAACATCATAAATTATATTTTTAAATAACTGTTCTGAAACAGAGAATGTTACAAATCCATTATCTTTGTTTACTATATGGCTTGCGATAAATTCAAACTTATCTTGATCCAACTGAGGATTTAAATACCATATAACAAGCAAATGCCACTTAAGAGATTTGTATGTAGTAATTTTAGCTTTAGTTCTAAATAGCTCATAACATTCATGAGTTCCATTTAGATAAACATCACCCCAATCATACACTTGATCTGGCTTGTCGTTTATAGTACCTCTTCTATAGACGATGCGGTGTTTATTCAACAAACTTAAATTTCTATCTTGTGACATTAGCCTATTACTAGTTATTATTAGGGGCTGTTGTCACAGTCCCTTCTGGTTTTAAAGTACATATAATAATATGTTCTTTTAAAAATTCTTCTTGTTCTCTTAATTTATTAAACAATTCTTTAGTTTTTCCCATTTTTTCTAGGTTTTTGCTTAACTTTTTTTAATGATTTAACCTTATGCGCTAAATTCATATAGTTTGTTGACATTATGTGGTCGTATAATAATTTGCTCATTTTTATTTGCTATTTTATATTTATCTTGTTCATAATAATTCCAATACGCTGTTACACTGTCGCCTTCAACTTTATATTCATCAGGCATACATTGTGGTGGTTCTGTAAATACTACAGATTTAATACCATCAGGACAAAAGCGTAATGCGTCTTTGCATTTATCTATTGACATATGTACTTTGCCATAGCGTTTTGTATACTCTTGCCCTAATGCTATCATGTGCTCATATAACCAATAATAGTTTGGCTTACTTTGTCTAGCCCATATTGTAGACGGATGGTTCAGATGTGCTTGTTTATAAGGCACATCGTCAGAATTACCGTGAACATGGTGAGCCGTACAAAGTATTTGAGCGGATTCCAGTATCATTTTAACCTTATGCTTGTCGTAAAAATGACTAGCAGCTTTGTAAGGATCTTTATCTAGATAAAATATATTCATTCGTATAATTTATCTAACAAAATGTTCGCAACTTCTTCGCTAATCATGTTCTGAGCGTAAAGCTTCCATATTAATTTACTCATAGTTACGTAATGTTTTATACAAAGGATGTCTGTAGCTACCAGCTTTAGTACGTTCGAAGTACGTAAATGTAGCTACTTTACCAATGTAATCGTGAATATTATCTAGTATATAACGACGATCAGAGTAGTTGTAACCTTTACCGATTGGACAACCGAACTCATTTCCATCATCATCTACCATAAAAAACTTACCAATAAGACCTGTAAACTTACCTTTACCGGCTTCATAGCCAATAATAGTAGCTTCGGTGTCACTGAAGTCTTTAAATTTTTGCAAGTTGTAGCTACGTTTTTGCTCATATGGACCGTTAAGTCTTAGTATAGAGCCTTCGTAACCTTGTTTTAGAAAGCCATCGTAGTGTACGTTGGCAGCTTCTTCATACTTGTTAACCTGTATAGTTTCAACAGGTACAACTATATTTGACAATAAATACGGCGTAGATAACAACCATTTAAGTCTAGATTCATAGTTAAAGCCTTCAGCAATTGTATCATATACATGGTATTGTATTAAATGTTGTGCGTTTCGGCGGTCCTCGTCAGTCGGTTTTTGTTTTCTGACTAACGATATGATTTGTTCGAAATCGTCTCTTAGAGCATGATTATACAGCTCGCCATCAAGTACAGTAAAAGGATTTTTATCAAAAAACTTTGCAAGCCGTAACTCAATGTGTCTTAGATTATGGAACTGTTTACCCGTACGTGAGTATGCTCCATCTTTTGTAAATATACAGCGCACACCGTCGAGTTTAGGTTGTATAAAAACCTTATCTGAGAAATTAATTTTGTTCTCATTTACTTTATGCGCTAGCATTGGTTTTATCATAATTTTTTAAGTATTTTTTCTAATTTAGTTATTTTGTTTTGTATAATAGCAGCTTTCTCATACTCTTCTGACTCTTCATATTGTGACAGTAGGGTCATAAGTCTTGCTACTTCAGCTATAATCATCTGCTCATCTGTTGCTGATGGCATAGACGAAACCTCAAAGTTTTCTGAATTAAATAGTTTTTCAACTATAGCATCAGCTACTTTTTCAGCTACGTAATCTAGTTCTTTTTTAGTCATCTGTGTTGTATCTTGTTTTACCGTTAGCGAAGTCAGTGTACTCATAGTCACCCATATAACGTGATATTACTTTTGCAGGAGTTAGCACAAATACATTTTCACTGTTGTAATTATCATAACAACTTATCCATATATCTTTTTTACCTGACCAAATAATATAAGTATATTGGTGATCTATCGCGTCTGGTGATGGATATAAGTAGCAACTGTCATAGTACATGTCATGAACTAGCTTTGCTGCCATCGCACTACCATCTTGTCTACTGTTAGTATGCGCCCAATTAGCTATTTGTACGCCTTGCCACTCAGGATAACCATCGTGATGTAGGTACATATTTACATAGCTATTGTCAGTAAAGTTACTAGGATCAGCTGCAAAGCCTTCCTTGTACTTTTCCGCATGCTTGCGATCAACAACCATTGTTAAATTTCTTGTTGCCATATTATTTAAATTTAGCAGCGACTTCACGTATTTCTGCTTTGTCATCGTTGTCAAGCCCAGGTGTTTGCTGAGCATACATACGAAGTACATAGTGTACAAACGTGCAATCGCCTTCTGTTAGTTTAATTGTCTTCATAATCCTGATTTTTGTAAGAAGTAATTGTATACCTCTGGTATATGTTTTTTGTAATAAGGTTGTTCTTGTGCAACCCAACGTTTAAGGCTTTGCTTATCCATAAATGGAGCACACATATCAAAAAATGGCTCTATATCATCAATGAAGTCACCGACTGTCCAACCTTCCCATATATGTTTATCTCTATTCATTTATAACTCCTTCTTGTATTAATGATTGAGCAGTTCTTCCAAACCAACCTTGTAGTTTGTAAGCTAAACCTGTGTCATGCAGATACTGCCAAGCTTCAATTATTTGCTCTTCAGTACCTTCTTCAAAACCTTCAGCAAGTCCAACTGCTTGATAATCAGTTATACTATTCATCGTTGTGCTCATCTAAAATTTGTTGAATATCATCTTCATAGTCTACGATAACTTTACCTAGCTCTAAAAAATGCTGTAAAGCTTTTACCTCGTAGTCGCTAAGATCGCTTGCTTCACGATCTTCGATCGCATTTAAGCAGTCTTGCATGTCGTTTACCGTGTTTTCGAAACGGCAATAACTCATGTTAGGCATAATAATTAATTTAAAATTAGTGGACGTACAAGAATCGAACTTGTATTAACCATTACGTCCTTTGTTGCTAGTCTAGCAAAGTCATATATGCTTCGGGGTTTGCTGATCTAAACCAACTCAAACCTCTTCTGTGATCTTTCATTAACCTTTCTGACCTGTAACCTGTACGCTCAAGCGTGTAAGTTAAACCCATAATTAAATCATACATTGCTACTTCATTAGGCGATAACAACTCTGATTGACCTGAAAACGGGTTAGTTACCGTCTCCCATTTAGTATATATAGCTCCATCATACCATTTTGGTAATGGCTTTTGTCCTGTATCATTCTTCTTCCCACTCATATCCGTCGTCAATTAGTTTTTCAATTAGCTCTTGTCTTTTGTCATTGTAGTATTCTTCGTACACATTTTGTACAACATCTTCAAATTCGTAGTTATCATCATTGAGTTCTTGAAAGTAAATAGTCAAGCCATCTGTCATAGCGTCTGCCATTTTCTCTAGCCAATCGCTTTCATAATAGTATACGTCTTCATTAATTGAAGGTCGTTGATCGTCATCTGTAGCAATCCATACTTCATAACCATCAGAAGTTGTCTCTGTGTAAAACAGCATGTCAGGATTTTTAGCCCAACCATCTGTTATTTCAAAGTCAAAATGGTTTTTAGTACGCTCAAGCATGATAGCAAGGCTAGTATCTTCAACACCAGTTACATTGTCTTCTGCAAGTAATTGTTGCACGAGTTCTTCGTCTAGTTTTAATTTATTATCTGTCATTGTTATTCCATTTAAAATAGTTCTTTAGTACGTACTTTAGAATGTAGTTTAGTCTAGATTCTTCATTGTATATCATGATACGTTTTTTATTTTTACCTTCGTAAAACTTACCGTCCCGTCCAACTGCCTTATAATCAACGGTATACGTCTTGTTTATTTGGTACATTGAGTGGCAGTTTCTGTCAATACGAACATAGCCTCTTCTGTAAGAATAAAATCTTACTGGTTTTCTACGTATTTTAAACGGAGCTTCAAAAGCCCTTGTACCATTAGCCTTCTGCCGCGAAGTCGTAATCTCGTTGATACCTAAGTATTTCATCAACGTAATTGTGTTTTCCATAATCTTTTTCTATTAAAGTTGCTATATAATTCCAAGTATCAAACTCTCTTGTTTGTCCTTCTAGTAATAATTCTAATTGCTCCATGCTTAGTGGATCTGACAGGTTAGACTCAATCTTAAGTCTAGTAGTTGCCATTTCGATAGATAACTGATGCATATTTGCAAAAGCTTTATCGTGCGCTTGTAATTTAGTTGTATCAGTCATTGTTGTCGAATAAATGCTCGCACCACATTAGCTCTCTACCGGTATACTCACCATATGTCATATCTGAAAATATGTGAAGTTGCCGAACATCGAGTAGTGTTAAGTCAGAAACGACAATAGTGTTGTCTAGTTTAGCATATATACCACGAACTACCGTAGTGTATTTGCGATTGTTAGACTCAAGTCTTTCTCTAACTTCTGGTTTAAGCCGTTGTTTAAGTGTTTTAATTTTAGTCATAATCGTATATATTATCCATTAGATAATGTATTTTGTTTGTAATATAGTGGACGTGGCAGGAATCGAACCTGCGTTTGAGATACTGTCTCACTAACCATTTCACGCCCATTTGCAGCACCTACCTTCAATACTATCCGTCGATAGCGTCCTACTTTAGGTGGCATTACGGTATCGTAGAATACCTGTGCTGCTTTGTAGATTACTAGCAATGTCTTAAGCTTCTAGCTTATCTACTTACGCCGCCAAGCTCTGTGCACACTAGCTGATACTTCTTGGCTGACGATTTGAATAGTATTGCCTGTCTTGTGCTCAATGATAGGTACATAGCTGTAAGTTTGAGTGGTTGAACACTCGACACAAGTTTTGTAACCTAAGTCTATTCGCACTGGGTGCACAGTATTTCCGCATCTACAATACATATTTGTTGTTTATTATATTATCCAGTAGTTGTTTCGTTTTGTTTGTAAAGGATTTCAATAGTTTTACTTACCAATTCCTCTAAAGCATTATAGTAATCATCACCTTCTAGTTCTTCTAATGATGTACCATCGATTGCCCACTCTGCATTTTGCATTAGTGTTTCTTTAGCTGTTGTAGCCATAAACTCTGCCACTTGCTCTAGTTCTTTCATTTTACTCATGATTTTGCTATTTGTTTTAGTTCTTGTGTATCGAATTTTTGATGCGATTCTCGCCACATCTTGTGATGGGTGAACTTCCTAGCTTTCGGAAAACTAGATTTTTGACCGTGTTTGATTGAATTCCACTCTTTGTCAGTTAGTCCACCACATTCACCGTGATGCGCGAACTTGCGTCTATGCTCCGCAGCTCGAATCTTCTTTTGCTCTTCAACATAGTTGAGCAGTTCTTTCATAGTTTTAACTACCATGGCAATTCAGTTTTTTCAATGTAAGTTAAACCTTTGTAGTTAAACCAATTGGATTTGCCTTCTTGTCCAGCTGCATTAGTAATAAAGCCAAATGATTGAGGTAGATCGCCAACATTGTAGCCTTTATATTCAACATCGCCAAGTTTAGCTAAATGAGTATCGTATTTTTTATAGAATTTAATTGTTTGCATAGTTTATTGTTTATTATATTATCCAAAGAATATTGTTGTTTGTTTGTAATTTAATACATCTCTCCTACCCATGAAGATAGTTCTGAGTTGAATCTTTCATAGTATTCACGCTCAATAGCTTCAATTTCAGCTTTAGTTATTTTAGCGATAACTTTACGTTTACTAACGCTTCTAGCTCTTTGGTATTTGTATAGATCCTTCTTCATATTAATCGCCTTTATATTCACCCATTGAGTTATAAAATTCTTTCGCTGCTTTATTTGTTTGTTCGCGACGAGCTTCATACTTATCTCGATTGTCAATGTACTCATCAATTTGAGTTATCATGTCTTGTTCGAGTTCTGTTGAGAATGATTGAACATGGTATGGATGGTGGTTAAAAGCTTCGCATGAATAGCCACTTGCTTTTTTACCACTGTGAGTAGTCCACTCGTTATATTCGTAAGGTATATCTCTATAAGTTTTCATAATAGTTATTTATTAAAGATGTTAGATATTCGTCATCATTTAGCTCTGACTCGTTTAAGTCATGAGCGTAAATGAATCTGATTAAAGATATTAAATCTCTTTGCATAGTTAGTTATTTTAGAACATTCCAAAGTCAGCGTTTAAATTACCTGTTGCAAATTTAACTACTAAGCCAATAATGCCGAGTGATGCTAAGGTTATATAGCCATAAACGACTAGTTTTAGAATTGTGTAGTGATTGAATTTACGCATAATTATTTTATATTATTATCCATTAGTTGTTGTAATTTGTTTGTAAGTTCCTCACGTCTTTGTTTAGACTGCGGAGTGATATTGAAATCAGCTTCAAACTCATTTATTAATTGTAGTTCATTAAAGATTTTATCTATAGTCATAGCGAATTAGTTTGAGTATGATTCATCTCTTAATCTTTCTAGTTCAGTTATTTCTTTGTACACTTGACGGTATTGAACCCATCGGTCATTGTCTTCAAGAAAATCTAGTTTGTTGTATAGTTTTTGTATTTTATTAGTAATAGTCATAATTGTAATTTTAAAAAGTTAATAATTTTTGTAGTAGTCACAGTGAGAATCGAACTCACATTAACCATTGTGACTTATATCTGTTCAACATTATTTATACTCGTGATGTACACATTTCAACGCGCGAGTTAAAATGAAGAAGTCAATTATATGACTTCAACATTTTGTACAACTTTGGGAATTGAAGTTGATGAAGTGTAAGATTTATATTTTTCCCAGCAATTTAGTTTGGATAAATTGTCTTTCATTAGTTCATAAACTTTATCGTGATTGTATTTGAAAGTTTTTCCAGATTTGAATGTAACTTCAATGATAGAGTTTTGACCGATTAGTGATTTGCGAATGACAAATCTTTTTGATTGAATTGAGTTTGAATTTTGCATAGTTATTATATTTAAGTATTAGTATTTGTTTATTATATTATCCAGTTTGAGTTTAGTTTTGTTTGTAAAGTGTATATTTGTTTAGTGTATAAAAATTAGTTAGAGATATTATACTACACTTCATTGTGTGTATTAATAGTATTAATCATAGTTATTAATTCATTTGTAGTAAACATAGTTAGATAGTTCATAGTATAGTGGTTTAGTATATTAGTTATTGTGTTCATATATATTATCCACATAGACTATTGTTTTGTCTG
>WLWG01001338.1_pt1 | contig 22459 bp, 14 predicted proteins | sample 6712871 | NCBI WGS metagenome assembly WLWG01 (sample SAMN12718693, study PRJNA515312) | sponge metagenome | isolation source: marine sponge | host: Mycale hentscheli | place: New Zealand: South Island, Marlborough, Capsize Point | collected 2003-05-01
CTAATTTGGTTGCCATTGCGTTTGTATTTAATAAAGCCATTTTTTAATTATTTTAATTTGTTTGTCATTATTATTGTTATTAATTAGTTGTGTGTGTTTTATTTATTAAGTTTCATATTCATATTTAATAAGATATAGGGGGGATTAACCCCCTTAACCCTATTTTTTACATATTTTATATTGTTAGTAACTTTATGCACTAGCAATTGTTGTTACCGTTCCATTCTTACCTCTAAACTTTAAGGCTCCATCCTCTATGTATAAAGCACCTGCGTCTGAGACATTAGCGGTTGGTACTGTTTCAGCCTCTTCTATCCAGAAAACACCTTTACCAGTATTAGAAGCATCTAATAAAGTTGGTAAGTTAGTACCTAAGTATAATAAACCGTTAGTTTCTGTAGAAGCTGCTTCGATGTTAACACCATTAGCTCTAACATAACCAAATCCAGGTCTTCTTGATGCAATACCAAAATATACACCTTCAGGTGCACCAGAATCAGTTTGTAGATATGTCCCAACAGCACCTAAACCAATTAACACTTGTTTAGATTCAATACCTCTTAGTCTATCACCAAGTCCATACCATTTGTTTAGTGTTGTTTCCGTTGAATAGAAATCACCACCAATACCTACATTATTATCGCCCATAAAGCCGAAAGCTGATGACCCCATTAATATTGTACCTGTCGTAGCATCATTAATTTTAGATGCTGACCTAGTGAATATGAATGAATTATTTAATGAAGACGTACTATTCGTTGTGAATGATACACCACCAATAAAACTATTAGTAGCTTTTTTAACCGAATGATTTCTACCCATAACTATAGAAGTATCTCCACCTTCAAGTGTTATACTCTCACCAATTACAAGTGACTCATTAAGGTTAGAAGATAAACCAACGTTTATTGTTGTACCAACTACTAACGATTTACTAATAGAACCTGCATTACCAGCAGCTGTTATAGCAGAACCAATATACATTGATTGATGACTATATTGCCCAATTGTATTTGAAGTACTTGTTGATGTCATTTCCATGTATCCATCTGTAAACTTAACATAGTTAGGTCCACCATCTTCAATAATAACAGCTCTATCATCTCTAACTTCGAATAAAGTAGAACCACCAGAGTTGTTTACTTTGAATGAAGAAGTTGCAGAAGTTGAACCTTCACCGTTAATTTCTAAAGAAGCTGCAGGAGCAGTATCGTTAATACCGATTCTATCACCAATCCATGTTTTACCACCGTTTTCAGCTCTTACAATTATACCCATTTTACCAGAAGCTCTTTCTCTTGAATACATAGCTACTGCATCTGAAATAGTTGTACTAGGTTCAACAGTTCTAGAGTTTCCAAAATTATGGAACCAGAATACACCAGCACCAGCACCAGCTTCATGAATACCTCTACTATCTTCGAATACGTTTCTTCCACCCATACCGAAGTTAACTGGACCACCATCTGGATTTTTTACAAAACCTGCAGTTGATTGAGTAGCTGTAGTGTGTGCATTGAAGAATACTCCTTCAGCGCTACTCCATTGAGTACTAACACCAAAACCAAGTGCCATTTGTTTATCATCTATTACTGTATTATTAGTACCGAAGGCAAATGATTTAGTCCTATCAGAACTAGTAGTACCAACTTTATTAAAATAACCAATCGAATACGTGTGAGTACCATGAGAGCTATTCGCTTGACCAATAGCAACACCATAATCACCTGAAATTCCATTACTTAAACCAATAGCAACACCATAGTTTGCATCTCCTACAACATTTGCTCTACCACCAATAAGGTTATTCATCATAATACCAGAAGCACCTAAATTGTGGTTTTCACCGTAATAGATATTACCTCTGTGGTTATACCCACCTAAAGTCATACCATCACCAATTAATAAGTTACCAGTTGTAAAGTTTTTAGTAGTATTGAAATTGTTTGCGTGTTGTGCTCTAATCTCAACAAATGCGTGATCATTATTATATGATAACCAATCAGTTTCATCTGTCCAAGGAGAACCAGCGAAGTCAACCCATGCAGGAGCCCCACTAGATACTGATAAATATTGCCCATCAGAACCAATTCCTAATCTAGTATCAGAACCACTACCTTGAATGAATAAATCACCATCAGTTGTTAAAGGTGAAGTAAATTCATCACCACCAGTTAATGTTATTGTATCATCACCATTTTTTCCAATAGTAATGTTAGTTCCTTCGAACTTTAATTGGTAAGCTGAGTTATTATCCGTTCTATCAAACGTAACAGTACCACTATTGTCAACACTAAGTGCTTCAGTATAATAGTTTTGTGCGTTGATTGAAGTAATTGATAAAGATCCACTACCATCTACGATAGAATCTGCACCTTGATTAGCATCACCAGGTGTGCTATCCACTTTTAAGTCTCCAGACCTACCAAAGATATCCACTCTGTGAGAAGCATCAGCAGTTTTAATATATGCTGCAGTATTATCTTCCCAAGCGAATGCAAAACCTTTATTGTAGTTAGGGTCAGAAACGTCAATTGACTGATATGCTGACCATGAAGAACCATCATAGAAATTTAAAGTATAATCTACAGAAGACATAATATAAAAACCAGTTTCAGAAGATTGTTTAATGATTCCATTTAACCCTGAAGGATCACCAGTACCGATAACGTTTGTTCCGTCACCAACTGTAAATTTAATACCTTCGTTAATTTGTAAATTTGCCATTTATAAAAAATTTTAATTTAATTATTATTATTTATTACCTTAAAAAAAAGATAAAATGTAATTTCATAAAATTATGAAACCTACGCTATATCAGCAGCAGCTAATTTACCAGCGTCTAAACCTCTTTCAGCTAATTCAGCCTTAACTAAATCATGAATTGAAGCGATGTTTAAGTCAGCAGCAGCAACTTCAGATAATTCGATATTTGATAAATCAAAATCGATTGCAGAGTTAATCATACTTGCACCAGCTGCAAATTCAGCTTTGTCTTTATAAGCGTTAATCGCTACTTGTACATCACCAGAAGGTTTAATGTAAATTTCTAATCTTAAATAAGAAGACGCAATATCGACACCTAATTTGGTTGCCATTGCGTTTGAATTTAATAATGCCATTTTTTAATAATTTTAATTATTTGTTATTATTAGTTAGTTGTGTGTGTTTTATTTATTAAGTTTCATATTCATATTTAATAAGATATAGGGGGGATTAACCCCCTTAACCCTATTTTTTTACATATTTTATATTTTTATATATTCACTATGTATTAAGCAATTTTTAATATACCACCATCGTTATATAAATCACCTGTAGATAAACCTGCAGATGAAGTTGGTAAGTTAGATACGTTAATAACACCATTGTTTTTAACCTCTATCAATACATCACCATCAGAGTTTTCTGCTTTAAGTGCAGAAGTTGTATCACTGTTACCTTCACCATAAATGTGTAAACCAGCTTCAACATCTTCATTAATTTGAGAATTTTTAGCCGAATTATGAGATACATTAATACCAACTCTTTCAGAGATATAAGTTCTACCAGAGTTTTCACCCTTAATGATTAAACCTTTACCACCAACAGTAGCATTATTACCATCGTAAGATCTATCACCAATGTATAATGAAACTGCATTAGGTACATTAACAGAAGGTGCTTTGGTATAATAAGAGTTATCCGCAAATATTAAACATGCTGAACCAATACCATCCTGATATGTGTGACTAGTACCAGCTCTACCAGCATCACCACCTATTACTAGGTTAGTCGCTTGATTAGATTCACCTGGATCACCAAACATAGCAATTGAAGGTCTAGTTTGAACATATGTACTAGTACCGAATGTAATTATTGGAGCAGTATTATCTATTAATGACGTTTTATTTCCAAAACCAAGTATCATCTGGTTTTCTGAATTACCTTCAGCCATTAGATTTTTACCTATCATATATACGTTAGTAGAAGCATCATCAGTTTTACCATTAATGTTAGTGTGTCCTATAACAACATTACCGCCTGCAACATTATCTACACCATAACAATCACTTGAATATGCCATCATATAGTTACCTCTACCATTCATATCATTATAATAACCCATCATAATATTATGTCTGAATGAATCACCATAAGTTGCACCAAGTGCTTTGTTACCAGCACCTATTACATGACAATTATCAGCATAAACATCAATGTTAGAACCATTACCAATAAATGTTGAATTTCTACCACCACCATCTAATTTGTGTCCGTAACCAACAGCGATACTACCATAAGTCCAAGTACCAGTTATTGAGTTTGTATAAGTAGCAGATGTTTGAGTTGATGTATTAATTTCTAAACCAAAAGTTCCTGTCATACCTAATAAAGAACCACCATTTGCTTGTACTGTACCATCATCTTTAACTTCGAATAAAGTATTTCCATCAGAGTTATCAATCTTAAATGAAGAAGTTCCTGAAGTCTTACCTTCACCAAATACATGTAATGAAGCGTCAATTGTAGATGTAAGATTATGTGTAGATGTTCCGTTTGATGTTACGTTAACACCAATTCTATCACCAATCCATGACATTCCACCATTTTCAGATTTTAAAATCATACCTTTTTTACCAGAAGCCCTATCTTTAGCCCACATACCAACTGAATCCGGCATGTCAGAAGTAGGTTCTATTGTGTATCCATATTGACTATTACTTAAATAGAAGATACCTGAACCAGCACCAGAGTTTCCTGTACCTAAGTAAGTTCCGTTGTTGAAACCACCAAAAGTAAGGTTAGCAGGTTTACCAGTAACACCTGTTTCTCTCATTATTACCATATTATGTTGACCAGATAAACCAAAATAAATACCTTCTTCAGTAGTATTTGTGCTATTTGTTTGTACACTATGTCCAATAATAATTTGTTTATCACTCATTGCCTTATTACTAAAACCAATAGTTACTGTATCTTCTACGTTTGCAGAAGAATTACCAGCGTGATTTGCTCTACCTAGAGCTATATTATTATCACCATATACTCTATTTTGGTAACCAAAAGCATGATTATAATTACCATAACCAGCATAGTTACTTGCACCCATAACGTGATTTGCCGTACCATCATAAATAATGTTAGACATACCAAACATTGAACCAGCGCTTGAATAATTATTTTTACCCATTTGGTTATCATAACCAACAACAAGACCTCTTTGTACTTTGTTTAACGTGTTAGTTTTACCAACAACTAAAACTCCGTCTCTGTAAGGTTCACCACCAGCAGTATAAGTATTACCACCACCGATAGATACACCACCAAGAGTAAACTCAACGTAATCATCTGGAGAAGTATAAGTAGACCAAGGAGAAGCTGATAAATCAACCCACGCTGGAGAACCACTAGATACTGATAAGTATTGCCCATCAGAACCAATCCCTAATCTAGAATCTGCACTACCATCCTGAATGAATAAATCACCGTCAGTAGTTAATGGAGATGTAAATTCATCACCACCAGTTAATGTTATTGTATCACTACCGTTATTACCGATTGTAATGTTAGTACCTGAGAATTTTAATTGGTATGCTGAATTATTATCTGTTCTATCAAACGTTACAGTACCACTATTGTCAACACTAAGTGCTTCTGTATAATAGTTTTGAGCATTTATTGATGTTATAGATAAAGAACCAGTACCATCTACGATAGAATCTGCACCTTGTGTAGCATCACCAGGTGTGCTATCCACTTTTAAGTCAGTATTTCTTGCAAATACATCCACTCTGTGAGAAGAATCTGCAGTTTTAATATATGCTGCGGTATTATCTTCCCATGCAAATGCAAAACCTTTAATATAGTTAGCGTCAGAAACGTCAATTGACTGATGAGCGGCCCAAGCCGATCCATCATAGAAATATAAGGTATAGTTTACAGAAGACATAATATAAAATCCTGTATGACCTGCAGTTTTAGAGATACCTTGAGAACCTGAAGGGTCCGCTGTACCAATAACACCCTTACCATCACCTACTAAGAATTTAATACCTTCGTTAATTTGTAAATTTTCCATTTATAAAAAATTTTAATTTATATTATTGTTTTTAACACCCAATAGAGTGTTATTAAATCTCATAAAATTATGAAATTTACGCTATATCAGCAGATGCTAATTTACCAGCGTCTAAACCTCTTTCAGCTAACTCAGCTTTCACTAAGTCATGAATTGAAGCGATGTTTAAGCTTGCAGCAGCAACCTCAGATAATTCGATATTTGATAAATCAAAATCGATTACAGAGTTAATCATTTTTCCACCAGCAGCAAATTCAGCTTTGTCTTTGTAAGCGTTAATTGCAACTTGTACATCACCAGAAGGTTTAATGTAAATTTCTAATCTTAAATAAGAAGAAGCGATATCAACACCTAATTTAGTGCTCATCGCGTTTGAATTTAATAAAGCCATTTTTAATTAAATTTTAAATGTTTGTTATAAGTTAGTTGTGTGTGTTTTATTTATTAAGATTCATATAAATAAAATAGTAGAACTGAGAATGCAGAGCATAAAAAAATGAACATAAAAGAAACGTTCATACTCACTTAATAATAATAGAAATAAAATATTTAATATTAAAAAAATGCACATTTCTGTGCGTTTTCCATATATAAATATGTTGTAATTTGGAAAAAGATTTTAATTTAACATTATTTAAATGTTATATTATTGTGTAATAATATATTTATTATAAAATAATTAAATGAAACAGAAAATTTTTTTCCAAAGTTCACTTCCTAGAGCGGGGTCAACTTTATTCCAAAACGTTATGGGTCAAAATCCTAATTTCTATGTGACACCAACATCCGGTGTTTTAGAATTATTATATTCATCAAGAAATACTTATAGTAATACACCAGAATTTAAAGCTCAAGATTCAACTTTAATGAAAGAAGGGTTTTTATCTTTTTGTAAAAATGGTATGGAAGGTTTTTTTCAAGGTATAACCAATAAACAATATATTATGGATAAGAGTCGTGGTTGGGGTGTTCATTATAATTTTTTAAATTCATTTTACCCAAACCCTAAAATAGTTATTTTTGTTAGAGATTTAAGGGCCATATTTTCTTCAATGGAGAAAAACTTTAGAAAAAATCAACATATGGATTCAGGAATTGTCAATCACCCTAAAATGAAGGGTACAACAACAGAGAAAAGGGTTGATATTTGGTCGGAAACCCAACCAATTGGGTTATCTATAGAAAGATTATATCAAATTTTTAGGGAAGGTATTGATAATAATATTTTATTTGTTAAGTTTGAGGACTTTTGCGCTAACCCTAAAAAAGAAATGGAAAGAATATATGAATATTTAGAGTTACCTTATTATGTAGGTCATAATTTTGAAAATGTAGAGCAAATAACTCAGGAAGATGATACTGTTTATGGTATCTATGGTGATCACACTATAAAACAAAATATAAAACCACAAAAAATGGATTATGAAGAAATATTAGGTGTTAATACTTCTAAATGGATTAAAAATAGATATAGTTGGTTTTATCAAATATTTAATTACTAACGTACTTAAATGTTGTAGATTAAATTTTTAAGATTCTTTATAGAATTGGTATATAAAAGAGGTTCACAAGTTCCTGATTCTGTTAAATAGTCTGTAACTAATTCTGATAACTTATCTGTAGAATCAAACTTAAAATTAACTTTACCCCTTACTTTTTCAACCTTAAACTTCTGCCCTTTCAACTTCAAAAACGCCGCTAAATATAAATCAGAGGTGTTATAAATTTTATTTTCACTCATTCTTTTCTTTATTTAATTATAAATATATCAAAAACATATAAAGTTTCTAATATGTAATTTATTTAACTCTATAACTACATCGTATTCTACTACCCTCTAAAGGTGCGTCTACAAAAGTTATAGTGTTACCTGAAATTAAGTAATCTTCATCATCTCCAGGGTCCTGTAATAACCCATTTAAAAACAAATGTTCACTCTGAACTTCAGGTGTTTGTGTTAATATAAATAGTCTATTAGTTCCATTTATTATTCCCGATGGAACTTCTCTATCTATATGTTGTATTGTTATTGATAACTCACTCCAATCGGTTATATCGTAAGCCCAGTTAACATCATTTAATTTATAGTAAGTTTCACCCCCACTGATACCTACAATCATTCCTGGTCGTCTTCTAGTGTATGGGATTGTGTGAAGGTCGTCAAGTGCAGTAACATTTCTTAAACCATCTACACCATATAGAGGATCTACCACCGCATAGGTATCTCTAGTATCCATAGGTGTTAATACACCCATTATACCGACTCCACCCATTAACTTAAAATCACTCATCTATATATAAATATTTATTCACACAGCCAAATATCAACTTTAGCCCATGTAGGAACATAAGTCCTATACATTTTATAACTTAATTCACTACCAATTTCACCAACATCTATTGTTCCTTGATCTATCATAGGTATTGCAAATCCTACACAACCTTCAACACTATCTCTAAACATAGATGGTTGTGACATGCTTGTTGGTACCAATATAAACCCGTAACCATTACTTTCGGGTAATTCTATATGGCTATTAACAATTTGTGTAGTTAATTTAAGTGTTAAATTATCTATATCACTTTCTTCTACACCCATTTTATTTAATTTACCATGATAAACTCTAAATTGTTCTAATGGATTACTAGGTGTAGGTGCATTATCTTCAGGTGTACTTGTAGTTGTTTCTGTAGTATCTTCATAATTAGTTAAATCTTCTACAATTGTACCTGGAATATCTGCAGTTGTTGATTTAACTGGAGCTTCATATGCTACAACATCTGTCCTTTTAACTGACATTTTTGTATTTGATTTATATACTGCTTCTTTTATAACATAATCATCAGATAATCTCTCATAATCGTCATCTATAGTGACAATAGTTTGTCCTGACATTTGTCCTTTAAGTATGGTAACTTCCGCAGATACTTCAATAGTATCACCACTAACTACACCAACTTCATTTACAAAATCAACTGTAATATCATCAAGAACTGGTGTTTTGGTTTGTGCAACATAAACAATCACAATTGACCCTTGATAGAAATTAGCAACTAAATCAATTTCAACACCTACATCATCAACAAATATTACAGTACCTTCAATCAACCCATATCTAGCTGCGTTTTCTGCAAAACTATGTCTTACAGTTGTTACGTCTAAACTACAACTATACATATTAAACATTGATACAAATCCATTGAAACTACCAGCAAAGTTTTTTTCAATGATTAAATCTTCATCTTTAACATCAGGACCGTTTATTGTTCTTGTTTCTATTAAACCTTGTGTACCACCACCAAATGAATAGTTAAATGGAACTCCTTGTTGTTTTTCTCTATGCTCATTTAAGTCCTTAAATAAGAACTCATCAAATTCTTCTTTTGTGTATTTTAGATATCCATTTACATAAATGTCTAATCTACCTTTTCTTCTACCTTCATTAACTAAACCACAATCTGTTATTGTATTATAAGCTGTAAACCTTACAACAACATGTGACCAACTATCACCTATTACAACACCCGATTCACTATAATCTTCTATAACTGTCGTTCCTGTAACATATGTGTCTCCACTACATTCACCACTAACGGTTAAGTATCTATACCCAACACTACCATCTTGTTTAATTCTAAACCCTAAAGCGTTTTCTACGATGTCTGCATTCCTATCTCTTTCTCTGGTGATAGTTTCACTAATACCTGTAAATGTACCACCAGAAGTCAAATTACTACCATTATAAACCATAAATGAATTATCATTTAATGTTGTTGCAGTAACTGATGGTGGTGATAAGTCTACACCCGATGAGGTTGTATAGCCCGTTTCTCCACTAAATACATCCCAGAATTTATTTTCTGACCTTGTACCCATATAGTAGAATAATCCCTCATTATCTGGATAAGTGTCATTTAATGTTGTTGCAGTAACACTACTACAAGCGTTTATATCTCTTTTAACCCAAAACTCTGCAGTCCAACCCTTCTCATACCTCGTTGGTAATGTTTGATAATTATACGGTGTACCACTAAGGGTATTACCACTTAATGGATTCACTAAAGAAAAGTCTGTAGGTTCCCATGTAAATTTATTATCATCTTTTGGTACAAAGAATGTTTTATCAGATAACTTAAAGAAACCTTGATAGAATCCACCACATAACCTCGCATAGTTACCTTCAGTAGTACCACTAAGAATACTTATAGGGTAATCGTAGGTGCAACCTGTTACCCTCTTCATTGAGTATCTTGTGTCTCCTGATGGTAAGAATAATGTAGATCCTGTATATGTGTTTAGAAATGTTGTTCCAGATGTATCAGCAGAACAAGGTAAATTGACAAATCCATTGTCAATTCCTGTAAGTCCAATATCATTTAATGTAACACCACTACCTTGAACAGTAGAACCCGTCCAATTCTTTAGATTGTATAAAGTATCTCCAGAATAACAATTATCTTCATTAATATCTATATTTATAACTAAACAATCTCCAGAAAGTATGGCATTATGATTTAATCCATTACCTCTTGAATCATAGGATATAAAATGATCCCAGTAATCATCATTACTTAATCTTAAATTATAGTTATTAAAGTTATGCTGGTAGATATTACTCATTAAAATAGTTTATTTAATAAATATCTTACTTCATAAATAAGCACGAAAGTAAGATACCATTATATTACACCGAATTTGGGGTAATTAAATATATAATAAACTAATATTAATTAGTTTCTTCTGTCGATTCTTCTTCTAATGAAGAATCTATCTTCTTTTTAAAATGTATAATTGCTTCAGCTACTTTTAATCCTTCTGACCTATTAGCAATATCTAATAACGACATAATTGCGTTAATCTCTTCTTTGTTTAATTCTATTTGTATTTCTTGCATATTAATATTTTATTATAAATACTTGAATATTCCGTAATAGATAATAAACGGAATTATTTTTTTATGATATAGTTGCACCTCTGCTACTTAATATAAGCCATTTGTTATTATCGTAAATCATCTCTACCGAATCAGCTATAGATGAAAACACTATTTCCGTAAAGTCTAAACCATTAGTTACATCAATAGTAGTATTCCCTGTCCCGCTATCTACGTATAAAATAATTCTTTGACCTGCAGTTCCTGCACCAATAGATGGTCCTGTAATGGTATTGTTTAATTCAAATCTTATTATTGACTTATTTGTTAAATTAATTGTTTTATCAGATGTCCCATAAAGATTTACACCTGTTTGTAGGATAGCACCATCAAAATAAGAATCACCCGCAATTTTTACACTACCATCAGAATCAATTGCAAATCTTTCTGTTGTTGCATTTTCACCGATTGCTGCGGTGTCAATACTATATCTAACACCTTTTGTAGTAGTAGTCCAATTTTCAGCAGCTCTTAATTCAATTAATGCACCTGTTGTGGCATTTGTAGGATTTGAAACATCGTGAGACCCCATCATTCTTTGTGCAGATATCAATTGTCCACTAACCAAAGGAGATTCAGAACCAATTGTTCCATTCCATCTTCCAAATACAATTTCAGAACCAACTGATGCACCATTAGATTTTGTATATAATAATAAATTAGCATCTGCAGATTCATTTAGTTGATATAAATAATCAGGATGTATTCTTGAATAGTGATCAGCGTTAGCAACCTCTAAAGTAGTGCCATTCCAAGTAAAGTTAGAATCTCCTTCAATTGTACCATCACCAGTCCAAACACCAACTTGATTATTAGCTGGTGTTCCCACCTTAGATACATCACCACTACCACTAGCAAGTGAAGATCCGTCTACAACTTTACCACTACTATCAACTGCTAATAGTTTATTTGCGGTTTCGTTTCCAACCGAACCAATATTTAACCTACTTACATAAGCTGTCATTGCTTCGGTTGCAACAATATCTTCACCACCTAAAATTACTGAGGAGTAAGAATTACTTTCTAATCTATTATCTTGACCACCAATAATCGCACTATATTCTGAACTACCTGAAATTACATTATCTCTACCACCTAAAATAGATGAGTGTTGGTTATAAACAATATTATCTTTACCACCTAGTGCAACACTATTATCAGCCAATGCACCAACTTGAGGATAATTATTTGTCGACTCTAAAAAAGCAAAGGAAGCTTCACCACTAGCAACTACATAAAAATCTCTATAAGGACTATAACCACCAGCAAATGAATACTCACCAGATGCGGTTACATTACTACCTATTGCAAGTGTAGCAAGACCTGTTGCGCTATTACCAGCACCAAGTGTAGCACTAAAACTTCCTGTTGAAGTACCTCTATGACTATTTATAATTGAACCACTCATACCGTATTCGTAAGTACCATTCGTAAAACCTAGATTAGCATTTATATTACCATTCACATGCAAATGTTTATAGTTGTACCTCCAACCAATATACACATCACCAGTATCGAATCTTATATCATCACCACTTTCAGTCCATAATGAAGATCCACCTCCACCACCTAAACTACTTAAATCAACGGTGATTTCATCACCACCTAATGTTTCATATACTAAATCGTTACCCGTAAGTTTAATTTCTTTTACATCTCTTTCTTTTAGAAAAATAAAGTTATCATCTAACTCTTTAAAAGATAACATTTGTTTTTTATTTACATCACCATGTGTTGTTGATGTTTGTCTCAAATTTAGGTGATTTCTTCTTTTATTTCCCATTTTTTTATTTTTTATATAAATATAATTTTTTTATTAAAGGTCAACTACTTCTAATAATATTTTATCTAACCCTCTTCTTACTAATTCATCAATAACCACATTATGTATATCCACAAGATTTTTATCAACAACATTTATTGTTAAGTCATTGTAATTATTAAAATCAAACTCAACGTCAGTATTTATAGGGTTGTCTCTATTCTCAAAAGATTCTTTAGATAAGTAAACATAAAACCCTACTATTAAATGTCCTCTAGGTTCCATTAAAACCTCTAACCTTATATAAGTTGATGTTAATGCACTGACAACACCTTCTTCATCAGTATAATTTATTATATTTTCATTTAATATTGCCATAATAGTTATTTTAACTTATATTATATTTTGTCATTAGTCTTTGTTCTTCTAGTAATATAGTGTTATTACCATAAGTGGAATTATAACTAACATTCCATAAAACAACTTCGGAAACCTCTACATCCCCACCTGATATTATTTTATTAATATTCCTAACCTCATCAATAGCATATCCTACAGCAGACCCATCAATAACACCATTAATTTTATTATATGGATACCATTTACCACCTGAAAATTGTTGAGTGTAGTATGTATAAAGGACTGTCTGTCCATTGGTCAATGAGTCTAATGTAGTATGATTCCAACTTTGTGTAGCACCACTACCAGCCACATTCCAATATGTGCCATCCCAATTAAACTCACATAAATAATCATTACTAGTATCACTTTCAAATAATCTAAATGAATCATTAGAATTAATCTTCATTACAACCATTATTGTAAGCCCATCACTTAATGTAAATGAACTAGTTAAATCCATAAAATCGTTACCACCACTGGAACTCATATAACAGTAATCATTTGAACCACCTGACATATTCCATGTAAGTCGATTAGCAGCATTAGTTTGAGTTGCATGATTATTGTTAGATGAAATGTCATTAATAGTTTGAATAGATGATCCATCACTTATACAATCACCCGAAGAGTCATATACTTGTGTTTGTGTTAAAAAATGTAACTCTAAATTACCACTTTCCACTGGAGGGTCGTAATAACCACAAACATTAGTACCTGGAATAATAGATAAAGTACCTGAATCATCCCAAATAGAACCTTCCGATAATGAACCTGATGATGTAGGTATATTATTAAAATAAACTTGACCATCATCTAATACTTCTAAACCTGCGGTATCACCACTATTTTTAATTCTAACTGATGTCGTACCAGATGTTGACCCACTACCTGTCACATCTAACATAGCAGATGATCCTGAAAAGTTATAAGTGGATGCACTATAAGTGGAGTATAAATTATTTATAGTATTTTTATTTGGGTTTACATACATCCCTTGACCAATCATATGTACAATACCTTCACCACTATGTATCACTAAACTACTATTTTGTGTTGGGTGTGGTGCAACAGTTTCGTTTAAACCATAATATTGTTCATTATTACCTAAACCGACAGAATTATTGTAATAACTTCTAGGTACTGAAGTAAGTGAACCCCCAGCACCTGTAAAGTATGGTTTTTGTAGATAGAATATACCTGCACCTGAGTCTGGCCTATTTAATCCACCTTGTAATTCTTGTTTTGCATAACTATCTCTAATATAAAAGGTATAGTAATTACCAAACCCAAAATTGAGATTTCCATTATCTTCTATTTGTGGGTCTAACCAAAAACCTGCAATAGGGTTAGGGGTCCATGAATCTTTAGTTCCAATCCATATACCCTTTGTTTGATACGGCCATGGGGTATCATATATGTTTTTAGTAGTTGCATTTGAATAGTAACTACCTTGCAAAAGACCATGTGAAACTGTACCAATATTTATTGTATTATCAAATTGTGGTTTATTACTACCATGACCTCCATTAAAACCACCACCAAAAGACCAAATATTTTTTACATCTAATGAATTATAGGAATTATTTACGTATGGTGGTTCTTGAATTCGTAGTCTAGTAAAGGTATTTGTTGCACCTATATTATAAACATTTTCACCACCATATATAAAAGACTGCCCAACAGAACCACCTACTAAATTAACACCATCTCTTACTGCATTTACCGCACCATAACTTCCACCCATTATAAAGTTTTTAACTGCAGTTTTTCCCTCCACATCACTAACACCTGTAGTATAATAATTTATAGAACTGTTATTAATTTTATTGGTTGTCCCATAAGTAATTGCATTAGTCACATTAAAAGAGTTGTCTATATATGGTTGATTAGTTGTATTTCCTATTTCATGTAATGCCCCAACAACTAAACATCTATTCATTCTTCTTCTGACACCGGAGGATGACATAAATTTACCATCATAAGATACTAATAAATTATCATAGGATTCTAAATATAGTTTACTTGCGGTATCATAACCAAATACATTTCTGTAAGTAGATACGTTTGTTGGGTTATATATAAACTCCACATCTGGTGCAGAAGGATATAATATTGTATCACCACTAGCAGTAACACCAGTATACCAAAATTGATTTCCTTGTCTGTAGTCATGCCAAAAAGTATTAAAATTACCAGTTCCTTTATACCTACTAGTAGGATTTTCAACTCTTACTAAGTAATGGTTATTTTCACCCCCAATAGTTGGTAACCCTGCCCAATAATTTTGACCAGAACTATACCAGTTAAAGTTTACACCTACCGTATTATGAGTATAGCCACTATTTATTGTGTCGTGATTATTATAAACTACTATTTGAAATTTAGTGTTATACGCCTTATTTACTAAAAAGGCATATCCCGTTGTGTTACTAACACCCTTAACATTTAATGTTGCTTGAGGTGTGATTGTATTTATACCTACGTATGGATTACTACTACTTAAATAGAGTTGTTTATCTTGTTCATAAACAGTAGGTGTTGTACCTGTAGCATATAATATTAAATCATTATCACTACTAATAGTTGCTGCAGATAAACTACTATTATACCCTGAAAAAGTAATAACACCACTACTATTACCACTTACAGATAACCCCCCTTCTTTATGTATAGATGTACCTACATTAGAGGAACTTGTAATATTTAATTTATTTAAGTCATAATTAAACCCACTTTTATACTCAAAATCTGTACCTATATCATTGACAAATGGTATTGTACCGCCAGTTGTTCCTGTTATCGAAGAATCTTGAATAAAGTTAAATGATGTGGAATTGCCAGAATACATAAAGAAATCACCATTTGTAGGTGAGTTAGTTGGTAATGTAAACTGATTGTTTATATTAAATGTAGTTGCGGATAAACTACTTACATCTAAATTACCTTGTATTTTTTCTGCGTTTATGTTTTTAGTGGGCATATATTGTTAAAACTTTTATACTACTTTTATTGTATTAGTTGTGGTATCTACATATAACCCACCTGCTGATAACCCTCCAGGAGTTATTGGTAGGTTTGGCATATATACCTTCAAACCGTCTGTAATTCGTATTCCTACATCTTCATTAGAGTTTTTAATATTTAATAGATCTGTAGAGTCATTATCGCCCTTACCTTTTACCTCTAACATTGCAGTACCACCAGTAAATCCTATACTAACAGTATCTGAAAATAAGTTATATGTACCTAATTCATCTTTTACGACTAAACCTACAACACCTCTAGGTGATTCTTTAGCAAATAAAGCTACCGCACTTGGCATATTTGCACTTGGTTCCACAGTACTACTATCTCTATATAGGTAGAATATACCTGAACCACTACCATCTTGTATTATACTTGTTGTTGTGCTAGCAGAATTAAATACATCAACACCACCCATTGCAAAATTGACAGGATATTTAGTACCTGTACTATTTACATCTGGGCCATGTACAAATCCCGCACTAGGATTTGCAGTATCACCTGTAGGTCCATAACCGAAGAAAATACCTGGTGCTGAATTAGTACCAACAGTAGTTGTATTAAACCCTATTAGTATTTGATCAGACCATCCCATCATATTGTCGTTACCCATAACAAAGGATGCTGCAACATTATGTATTTCATTTAATGTATCTACTTTAGTATATCCACTATTATTTCTACCAATAAAAGCAGAGGCTGACCCAAACAAACTATTATTACTTCCTAATAGAGTTGCTCTAGTATAACCTATAATTTTATTATTATCTCCAACACTAAACATTTGGCTAGTATCCCAATTATAGTTTGACCCAGCTGCTCTTGGGTAACCATAAGAAGATGACATAAATGTGTAACCACTAAATAAATCTTCCCAAACAGTTTGACCAGCAATAAGATTATCATTACCAACTATAAAATCATGTTGTACTCTTTTCTCATATGTGTTACCCGTACCAATATTTACTATGTTGTAGTTTGTAGTAGATGTTGATGCTGATGTTGCCCAAGTGTTTCCACCACCTAATGTTAGTAATTGACTATTTCTAGCGTGAAATGTATTAGGGTTATTTGTATCACCTGTATAATTTAATTCAAGTATTCTATAGTTAAAACTTGAAACTCTACCTCTATATGTGTAGTTACCACCACTAACACCATCACTAGACCATCTATCATCTAATGGTTGTTCTTCCCAAGAAGATCCACCAGCCCCATCTGCCACAATAACATTCTTATATAAAGGGGTATTATTTGGTAGTGTCCATGCATCTGATATCTTAACTAAATTAGTGGATGTAACTTCTAATAATTTATCACCTACAGAGTTTTCCACTAAGAAAGGGGAAATTCCAGAAGATAATGATTTAACATGTAAAGGTGAACTAGGGGTAACGTTTATACCAACATAAGGATAACTATTTTCTAATATCATCTGACTATTACTATTTGCATATAATCTCAAATCTCTTGAATCTGTGTGGATATAGTTAATTGACGATGATTTAATAAATAATTTACTAAGATGTCCTGAATTATATAATTCAATACCAGCACCATTATCAAAAATGTCAACATAATCACCACCATCGGTTACCCTCAATTTATTTCCATCGAAAATTAACTCACTGGAGTAATCAAAATCATTAGGTGTTGAGTTCATAAATGGTATCTGATCATTGGTACCGATACTAACATTTAATATTGTTTTAGTAACGGAAGACCATACCACATCTCCACTACCATCTATTGTTAAAACATTACCATTAGATCCTATCGTATTTGGTAACGTATATTGACTACCAATACTTAAAGTTGTCGCAGACAAATTAGTAACATTTAAGTTTCCTTGTATTCTCTCTGCATTTATATTTTTACTTGCACTCATATATACTTTTTTTTATAACTCTTATCCTCTAATTAGTCTAATCCAAGTGTCTGTGGCAACACAAGTAAACCAATAATTACTATCAACGTGACAATCGGCTTGTGCACCAGTTGCAGTTGTACCAGTGTAAACACCATTTATATCCCAATTAGAAGTTGTCTCTAAATTAGTTGCTACAGTACCTGCAGATATGTAGTTGAGGCCTCCACCTCCTCCTCCACCAGTAGTACCACTAACAACATTACCACTAGCATCTACTCCTAAGTTAGTAACTGAAGTTCCAGTACCAACATTAGGTATATTAATTGTACCATCATCTTTAACCTCAAAGGTAGTATTTCCTCCTGAATCTTGAGTTATTAAAGAAGAAGTACCTGAACCTGTACCTGTACCTCTAATACCAACTCTAGCACCTAAAGATGTGGTAGTCCCAAAAGTGAAATCTTGAGCTGTATTGTCAAAATTAGGATACCCTGTATTAGATCCCATCTGCCAAATCTTTGTACCTAAATTACTATATAAGTCAAGCGTCATATGTCCACTTTGATTAATAGCTCTGAATCCATTTACTGAACCCGCAGTATCTGTATACATATACAGTCTACCTCCCCTAATTTTCATAAATGCAGAAGAATCTATATCAACATTAGGTGTTCCTGGTGTCCCCGCAACTTCCATATGATACATCCATGTTTTCCTAGTAGATGCAGACTCTACTGAAAAAGCTTCTGCATCATTGCTTGCGTCAACTTTTAATGCGTGAGTTAAAGCGGAGTCCCCTTTAATATATAGCTTACCACCTTCTGATAATCCATTAGTTGCAGTATCTCCAATAGCTACTGAATCACCTGCCGTATTAAAATAGATACCATCACCTGAATTTTCTGACCATAGTGAAGAACCTCCACCTCCAGTAGTACCACTAACAACATTACCACTAGCATCTACTCCTAAGTTAGTAACTGAAGTTCCAGTACCAACATTAGGTATAACAACCGTACCATCGTTTTTAACTTCGAAAATAGTAGATGTATAGATGCCATTAATGTCTCGTATTATCAAACTACTTTTTGATGAGTCATTTCCCTCACCTGTAATTTCAAGCCTTGCAGAGTGTGTTGTTCCTACACCTTTATTTTGCCCTATAGAAACATTACCACCACTATCAAAATACATAGATGGTTGATTTTCAACCCCAAAGAATAAGCTAGAACCTGAAGGTACAAGAATAGCTGAGTGGTTTACATTACCATATCTAGCATGGATGTCAATTTCATGAGAAGCATTTCCCATAATTAATCTACCATAATTATAGATATCAGAAAAACCTCCAGTTCCATCTTTTACTTGTAATTGATTAGATTGGTATATTAATTGAGAATTACCTTCAATTGTAGTCGCATCTGTCCATACTGCTAATTGATCATTAAGTGGGGTTGCAGTATTGGAAACATTTCCACCAGTGGTACCACTAACAACATTACCACTAGCATCTACTCCTAAGTTTGTAACTGGTGTTGCCGACCCAATAGTATTTAATTGTAGTTGTCCTCCAAAATAGTTTTTAACATTTGATCCTTCTTGATAGATACCATAAGGATTTGTAACTGTTAAAGTAGCTAAACCTGTAGGGTCAGCTAAATACACCCCATAGTAGTTAGTCATTGTATTTGCATAACCTGTATCAACTACAGAAGAATGGAACCCATAAGAATCTGTAATTGTTGTATTACTACTCAATCCTCTACTTTTGAAAGTAGATTTATGACCATACGCTAATGGTAATGTATCTCCTATGATTGCATAATCAATAGTAATATCAGTACCATAAATAGCTGAAGGAGAATTTCCTGTATTACCAATTTCAAAGTCTAATTCTAATCCATGAGCTGTTCCTGAAATACCATGAGAAGAATTTGTATCAATAAACGCACTAATTGCTTTAGCATTACCTAAGATATTATAACCACCTCCTGTAATATCAATATCTAATCCAGTATTATGTCTACCACCATTAGTGATTACGTGTAAACCCGTTAAGTCTTTTGTAGGAGCTGTAGAAGTATTTCTAGTCCCATTAAAGTAACCTATTGTTTTACTACCTGTAGAAGCATTAGTTAACATTACAGCTAATCCTCTAGAGTTATTTGATCCTGTATATGTAGAATACCACTCTGCTAAGTCGTACCTTGGGCTGTTCATTCTAAATGCTACATTTGCATTTGGAGCAATATCTAAACCAATAGTATTACCATCAGACCTCAATGCACTTTGAATATACTGAGATCCTGTACCATTCATTGTTGGTATATAATCTGCACCAACTACCCCAATACCTAAAGCAGTTTCTGTATCACCAGTGTATGTATTAAATAATGTGGTTTCTACCATACCAGTAGTAGTACCACTAACAATATTACCACTAGCATCTATAGCTAAATTATTTACCGGTGTAGCTGTACCTAATGTAGATAGGTTAAGACCACCACTAATTTTTATATTACCATTTATATCTAATCTTTCAGTAGGGGCTTGCACACCTAATCCTACATACCCATTAGAAGGGTTTATATTTAATATGTTATCAGTATCAAAATCTGTTCCATTGGCAATTACAAGTTGGTTATCTTCTTCAGTACCTCCTGCTAATCCATTCATACCAATCATCCATTTAGTAATGGAGTTTTGTTGGAATTGAAATAATGAGTTTCTAGGTCCAGCACCACCAGTAGTTTGGGTATCTAAATTTATTACTGCGTTATTCTGATCTTCTGATTGTACCCTAATTATTGTATTAGCACCAGAACCTGCAATATGTAATTGAGATGATGGTGTTTCTGTACCAATACCTATTCTATTATTTGCAACATCTATAGTAACTCCACTCGTTGAACCGAAATAAACATTTCCTTCATCTAAAGGATTTATATATAATGGTGAACAAGAATGTAAATTACTTATATGTAAATCTGTAATACATGTTCCAGAGGTATTACCTGTAAAGTCTGTAGATAACCCACTGACAACAAACGTACCTCCACTATTATTAACAAAAGTCATTTCACCTGATGTATCGTTAAAAGTACCACCAGTAACTTTTATATCTGATGCTAATATTGCTAAACTATCTGTAAAAGTTGTACCATCATCAATACCTAAAGTTAGGTCATATGTTGTATCATTAAATGTCAATCCAGTAACTGCTGTTGATGTAGCAGCGGTATATTTAACTACCTTACCATCTACGTCAATACCTAAAGTACTAACAGAAGTTCCAGTATCTGGATTATTTATTGTCATTCTACCCACAGTCAGTCGTTCTTCAACTGTAGACATACCATCTATTTTCATCCAATTTGTGGATCCTTTATAATCTAATGTCCCTGCTGAGAAATTTTCATATGTTGCAACTACTGTTCCAAAATAGTAAGTGTCTGCAGATGTTGTACCTGTTGCACCAGTAACTGACGGACTTGTTGGATCAATAAAAACATCATTAAATGAATATGTTATAGAATATCCTGTATATTTTAACCCTATAAGATTTTCATCTATAATTGTACTATCTGTTAGTGTCCATACATAATCACTAGTTTGTGTTTCTGCACTTTCTGGTGTAATCGGTAATGTTAATCCACTAGTATAATTAATAATTGTTGGGTCTGTCCAATATTGTGTCATTGCACTGTATTCAATAACAGTACCTGAAGTTGTACCTGTAGACCAAGCTGGTGTTGATGCGTGTGCACCTAAAGTTACAACTTCCATATTAAGGTTTGCACCTGAAAACACACTACCTACATTATAAAAACTTTCATCTATAAATGTAGTTCCAATACTAACCCCACCTAAATTACTAAATAAACCTATATATTGATCACTACTATCTAATGCTTCTAAAATTGGTTGTGAAAATGAATAATTTAATGTTGCACCATTACTACCTGTAACTGCAGTAAATGACATTATTGTTGGGTATGTTGTTGCTGAAATAGTTTCAACGATAGAATCATCATCTATAATTGTATATGGTGATGCACTTAATACTGGTGCACTCACACTATAATATGGAGATGTTGGATCAGTTACATTAAATACTGTTGTACCTGTATTACCACTAAACGCAGCAAATTGAATTATTAAACTTTCACCTTCAGTTAAAGGTGTTATAGTAGATGTATCAACACCTGTAGGAAATCCACTAAATGGTATACCTAATTGCATCCCACCTTGAAAAACTGCTGTTTCACCAGAGAATATATCCGCTTGTCTGGCTAAATCTAGATTAGTTATAAACTTATTAGGCATAAAATGTTCTTTAGAAATAAATATTTAGTTTTCAGGTATATTTATAATAAAAAGTATATTATGGCAAAAACTTTTAAAAA
>WLWG01001339.1_pt1 | contig 22448 bp, 12 predicted proteins | sample 6712871 | NCBI WGS metagenome assembly WLWG01 (sample SAMN12718693, study PRJNA515312) | sponge metagenome | isolation source: marine sponge | host: Mycale hentscheli | place: New Zealand: South Island, Marlborough, Capsize Point | collected 2003-05-01
TTAGTAAGCTAGGAGATATATACGGTAAAGTACCTAAGATATGGACTAAGATGGCTAATGAACTTGGTCAAGTTAATTCTAACTATGGAGCTCAATGGGAAAGACGTGGTCAATTAGACAAAGTTATTAAGATGCTAAGACGTAACCCAGACACTAGACAAGCTACGATATCTATATATGATGGCAAAGAAATGGATCAATATAAATATGACACCCCTTGTACTTATGCAATACAGTTCACAGTTGTAAATGATAGACTCAACATGTGCGTGACGATGCGATCTAATGATCTCTGGTACGGTTTCTGTAATGATCAATATTGTTTTGCAAGACTGCAACAAATGGTCTCAGAGGAGACAGATTATAAACTAGGATCTTATTATCATTTCGCACATAACTTACATTTGTATGAAAAAGATTTAGGAAAGTTTTTACCGCAAAAGCCTGATAATCTGATGCAAAGAAAAGCAGACATATATGGATAAAGAAATAACATATTATTTATACCACATTCCGGGTAAAAAGATTGGTGTAACACGTAATATTAATAAAAGAGTTACACAACAACAGGGATATACCCTAGACGAAATAGAAGTTCTAGATCAAAGCACAGATATCGATTACATATCAAGCCGCGAATTAGAACTTCAAAAGTCTTACGGCTATAGAGTCGACCTTAAACCTTATAAACAATTATTTAAAATGAAAATTAACGCAACCGAACAAACCAGCACATTTCCTGTACCTTTAAACAAGTTAAAAGGTAGACTTATGGATTCAATAGGATTAACATGGGAAACAATCCATGGTAAATTTGAAGTAACTAAAGAAACAGTAGAATGGATAATGCAAAACGCATCCGTGTCTATGTTTAATAAAAATAGATCATACATATATAACAAAGCTTTCTATGAAAAATTTCTTAACGAAGCTAAGTCAGAAGCTAAGTTATTTTACGAACAGCTTACAAGCAGATCAAACTCTACTAATGGTTCAGCATATATTAAGACAGATAACAGGTTTGAATTAATAAGACAATGGGCAAAAGATAGAAACTTATACGATAAAGGCGATACAAAGACACAGTTTGCTAAGCTCATGGAAGAGTCTGGCGAATTAGCTAGAGCTATATTAAAAGATGATAAGACAGAATTTGTAGATGCTATCGGGGATATGGTTGTTGTATTAACAAACCTAGCTTATTTAGGCGGTACTAACGTTGAAGACTGTATTGACTCAGCATACGACGTTATTAGAAAGAGAACTGGTAAAATGGTTAACGGAACATTTGTTAAAGATGACAACTCTGGGAATACTAATAGCTAATTTAGTAGCAATAATTTATATTTTAATCTTATATTATTATGACAAAAAAAGAAATTAAATTTAGAGATCCTGTAGTTGAACGTGTTGTAGATAAGTTCGTAGAGCGCTCAGACGTAGGCTTTGAAAAATATAAACAAACATTAGACACCGAGCGCAAAACTGGTGTTAAAGACTTAGCTGGATATCTTAATGATGTACAGGAAGAATTAATGGATGCAATATTGTATATTCAAGCAGCTCGTGAAGAACTGTCTGAAGCTAAAGACAAAGTCTATGGCGAAAGTATTAACGGTTTACCATATTATGTCTCGGATATTGCGTCGTAAGAAACGCGGTCCAGTTAGAGCTAAAAAGAAAGTTGTAGATGGTATAGAATTTAAGTCAGGTCTCGAAGCATACATGTATAATGCTTTGAAGGATGCTAAAATAAAAGCACAGTACGAAGGGGTTAAGTATGAACTAACCCCTTCATTTGACTTTAACAATGAATGTTATGAGCGACAAGGAAATGGAAAGGGCGAGTATAAGAATCGCGGAGGCAAAAAAATACTTAAAATCTCTTATACACCTGATTTTACAGGAACAGGATTTATCATTGAGTGTAAAGGAAGAGCAAACGAATCTTTTCCTATACGCTGGAAATTATTTAAGAAGTATGTCAGCGAACGACTTCGTGGCGTTACTTTATATAAACCACAAAATCAAAAAGAATGCGACGAAACCGTGAGCCTAATACTTGGGAAAAGAAAGATCTAGCAAGACGTAAGTATGCAGAAAGAAAATTACAAAAGTTTATAGACTGGAGTGTAGAAACAAAAGGATTTTTAAAATATAAAGAACTTATAGAATATGAAAGAAAGTACTCTAATAGAAATGCAGAACAAAATTAAATCTCTTACTAATATAATACAGCATTTAATAAATGAAAATACGCAGCTAAGGGATTTAGCTGTTGGATCTTTAGAAGTCATAAAGCTATTACCAGGATATGATGATGCTTTAGAAAGTTTAAAGAATAGTGTAACTAAAAAAGAAGAAGATGGAGTTGTCGAACAAGATACTAAGTGATGTAACAGTTTATATGAAGTATGCCAAATACATACCAGACTTAAATAGAAGAGAAACCTGGCAAGAACTTGTAACTAGAAACAAGAACATGCACATTAAAAAATACCCTGAATTAACAAAACAAATAGAACAAGCATATGAATTAGTTTATGAAAAGAAAGTTCTACCAAGTATGCGATCGCTTCAATTCGGAGGTAAGCCGATTGAAATATCACCTAATCGTGTCTATAATTGCGCTTATCTACCTATCGATCATATTGAATCGTTCAATGAGGTTATGTTTTTATTACTTGGTGGAACCGGAGTTGGATACTCTGTTCAAGATCACCATGTTAAAAAGCTAGAACCAGTTAGTAAACCTTACAATAAAAGGACTAGAAGATTTTTAATAGGTGATTCAATCGAAGGTTGGGCTGATGCTATTAAAGTGTTAATGAAATCATATCTTGGTGACAAACGAAGTTCACGTGTAGAGTTTGACTACTCTGATATACGCCCTAAGGGTGCAATGTTAGTAACGTCTGGTGGTAAAGCACCTGGACCTCAACCACTTAAAGAATGTATAGTAAAAATAACAGGAGTTTTAGATTCAAAGGAGGATGGCGATATGCTCTCCACTATAGAAGTACACGATATAGTTTGCCATATTGCAGACGCCGTCTTAGCTGGTGGAATACGTCGAGCAGCTTTGATAAGTCTGTTCTCAGCGGACGACGAGGAGATGATCTCTTGCAAGTCTGGAAACTGGTGGGAAACAAACCCACAAAGAGGTAGAGCTAATAACTCTGCTGTTTTAATGAGGCATAAGATAACTAAAGAGTTTTTTATGGATCTATGGAAACGTGTTGAGCTATCGGGTGCAGGTGAACCTGGTATATACTTAAACAATGACAAAGACTGGGGTACAAATCCTTGCTGCGAAATAGCTTTACGACCATACCAGTTTTGTAACCTATGTGAAGTAAATGCTAGTGATATAGAATCACAAGATGATTATAATAATAGAGTGAAAGCAGCTGCGTTGATAGGAACGTTACAAGCTGGATATACGGACTTTCACTATTTAAGAGACGTATGGAAAGAAACAACAGAAAAAGACGCGCTGATAGGAGTATCGATGACGGGGATAGGATCTGGCACGGTGTTAGGATACGACATGAAGAAAGCCGCTCAATTAGTAAAACGAGAAAACGCAAGAGTCGCGAAAGCGATTGGAATTAATCCAGCTGCACGATGTACAACCGTGAAGCCTGCTGGGACAACATCTCTGGCATTAGGAACATCATCTGGTATTCACGCATGGCACAACGATTATTATGTTCGTAGAGTTAGGGTTGGTAAAAACGAAAGCATATACAAGTACTTAGCGACGAATCACCCTGCTTTAATTGAAGATGAATACTTTAGACCTCATGACACTGCGGTCATTAGCATACCACAAAAAGCACCTGATGGTTCTATACTTAGAACTGAATCACCGTTTCAACTACTTGAGCGTATAAAGAAAGTAGCACAAGAGTGGGTTACACCTGGTCATAGAAAAGGATCTAACACTCATAATGTTTCAGCTACAGTTAGTTTAAAAGCTGAAGAGTGGGAAGACGCTGGAGAATGGATGTGGACAAACAGAGAGCATTACAATGGCTTGTCTGTGCTACCTTATGACGGTGGAACTTACACACAAGCTCCATTTGAAGATATAACCGAAGGTGAATATCTTAATATGTTACAACACTTAACTGATATAAATTTAGAAAATGTTATCGAGACTGAAGACAACACTGATCTTAGTGGTGAGCTTGCCTGCGCTGGTGGTTCTTGCGAGATTACATAGCTGTAAGAAAATAACAGATAATTATAAAACATTTACTATACGAGAGGGTAAACATAGGTCGACAAATGCCTTGAACTATAGTAAGGACACGGTGTTCGGTTGGAACATTGAATTTGATTCAAGTGCTATCTACAAAACCGTGGATAGCCTTAATCAATTAGACATTAACAAGTTAATAGGATGGAGCGATTGCGGCACAGATCATATGGATAACTCTATAAGGTTTGGTTGGCGATGGTTAAACGACAGTTTAGAAATACACTGGTTTAAACATGAGTTAGGAGAGTTTAGTTTTGATCTAATCAAAAGAGTTACTTTAGAAGAATCTCATTACTATGAGCTTACTATATCCACTTGGGATTATAAACTATCTGTTGATGGAACTTATGTACATATACCTAAGAACTGTCCTGATAAACACCGGCGATATCAACTTTATCCATACTTTGGCGGAGATGAACCCGCACCACATAAAATTACTATAAAAATAAAAAGGGGACCTCATTGAGATCCCCTTTTTTGGTTACAGGAACTTTGGGTATGGCGCCCATTTTTTACGTTCCTACTATATTCCAGACATGTCTAGTTTATTAGACAAAAGAGTTTTTTTAAGTTTACCTTTCTCTTTAAACTTAACTTTTGGATTTTTTCTATTTCTATTTATTTTTAAAGTTCCTTGTACTTCTTCTCCGTCAAATCCAACTCCAACATTATGCAGCTTATTTGTTTTGCCAAAATGCTCCCATGCTGCAACGTTATACTTAGATCCTATCTCTTCATTTTTACCTTGCATAAAAGGTGTTTTATTGCAAAAATTATTTTTAAATTTACCCATAATATTAATTGTGTATATTGTAAAATTTCTTGTTGTTAACGTTTTTATTAATTGGAGTTACCTTCTCTAATGTTTCGTTTTTCATCATATTTCTTTGCTTCATTCTCTTGTCATGTGATTCTTCATCTGCTTTAGCTTTTTTAGTAGCTTCTGAATCTAATTGATACGGCTCGTATCCTAGTCCAACAGCTATTCTTTTCCATGCAGGATTTAATTCATCTAACATATAATCAAAAGCTTCAAATTTTCTAAGCAACTCTTCCAAAGGAATACTAAATACAGCTTCAGTTGTTGATGCAGCAGCATTTAAGTATGGATTATCCCAAAAAGCTTCTTCACCTGCTGTCTTCTTATATTTTTTAGTATCAGCGTAACCTAAAGCTCTTGAAGCTTTATTGAGTAAGTTATTTTTTTGCCCTATCCAAGGAGCGGTAGATAACATTACATCTTTTACCTTATCATATTTAGGTCTTTCTTTAGACGCTTCTTCCTCATACTTTAAAACAGCGTTTTTCCCACTAGCTATTACACTTCCAAAAACACCTAATCCCCTTAATAGACCATCAAGTATACTGTTTACTGCGTCATAGTATTTTTGCTTATCTTCACTTGACACAGTTGGATCAACAGCCATAGTCCACACTCCATTTATAAGAACAGCATAAGCAGCGTTTTGTAGTATGACATAGTTAATCATACCAGCAACCTTTTGTTTCCAACTACCTCTTCCAGCTAAAAGGTCTTGTAAATCTTGTTGAGCTCTTCTAACATACTGTTGTTGAGTTGTAGCATATTGAAGTAAAGATCTACCTAAAAGACTAGTTTGATTTTTTGATGTTAAAGCTGGATCAGATGACTGCTGTACTCGTCTAGATATTTTAGGAAATTCCATGTCTGCCATTACTTCAGCAGCTTCAATATCTAAAGTAGGATCTTTCTTCATCAAGTCTTTAACATAATTCCTATACCAAGTTGCACCACCTAACGCCTGTGCGAGGCCATCAGAAGTTTTAGTCATCACATAACCTTTAGAAAGTAGTAAATCAATAACACCTCCAATTCCACCTTTGCTAGATGCTGCTTGTAATTCACTTTCAGATATGTCTATGCTTTGAGTATTTCTTCTAGCAGATAAATAATCTGACTTCCATAATTTTACAACATCTTTCCAATACTGAGGTTGATTAGCTATAGCAGCGGAAGCTTTAACTGGATTATTAAAAGTAGTATTAACATAATTCATGCTAGATATCAACTGCATCAAAGCAGATCTAGTATTAAGAAACATAGTAACTCCAGTAGTTCGGTTTATTATAGCATGTTGAATGAATTTAGATAACTTATCACTTGATTGTACATTAGTACCTCTTTTCATTCTGTCTATAGAATTCTCTAAATTGTCAACAAAGTCATTACCTTTTATAGTTCTTAGTTTATCTAAAACTTCTTTAGTAAATATAGAATCAACATTTTCATCCCATTTTTCTAAGTATTTATCTCTTTGTTTTTTAGCATAAAGATCTCCAAAGTCAGAACCTATACTTCCATTCATCCAGTTTTCTTTAGGTTCTACATATCCGTTACCTACTTTATTTATGTCGTCAGCTAATTTCTTTAATGAAGGATTTTCATTAACATAATCACTTAATACTTTAACTTGTTCATTGCTAACAGCTGGAACGGTGTGTTCTGACTTCTCATATAAATAAGCTCTAACAGCTTGATCTACAGTAAATTCTGTTCCAGGCACTTTTTCTGTTAGCTTTTTATTTGAATTATTTTTATCATAGCTTTTAAGTAATGAACTAACTTCATTAGCCATATAAACACCATCTGATATAGACTTATCAACTCCATCCCAATAAGGCTCTTCAAGTTTATTTAAAATAAAATCAGCAGCAGCTTCATTTTCAGATTTAGTACCATTCTTAGGCATTAATTCATAAAGCAATGTCCTAAAATCCATATCAGAATACCTTAGTCCAAAACCAGTTTTTCCAAATATTTTATTATCTATAGCATTACCAGCTTGCTTGGCAGGACCTTCTTCAATTTTATTTTCAGGCCATTTACTACCAAACTTGAGTTTCATTATATCGTTAAACTCTTCTAAGTTTGATTCTTTAGCGACTTCAGAATATTGATTTACTTTTCTTTTTAAATCTTTATACTTGTTAATATCATCAACCTTACCATCTAACGCATCTGACTTAATCTCTTTCATGATTTCTTGAAGTTGTTCAAAATCTTTTATAGCTATCTTGTCTTGAATCTCTTTCATTTTAGAGTCGTACTTTTTAAATTCATCAGCAAGATCTTTATCTATTTTTGAAAACTGTTCATCTATATATTTATCTAAAACAGATCTAACTTCATTAACATCTCCTGTTAAGTCTATACTTTTTTCAATATATTCTTCAGCTTCTATAGTTTCAAGTTCTGTAGCTTTAGAACTTACATTAGAACCAGTGGTTTGTCTACTTTTACCTGTGACGGGATCTTTATCTTGAATTTTTTGCTGCTCTCTTAATATTATAGCTTGTATAGACGCGTCAGCTATTTGATTTATAACTTCTTCTGACTTACCTCTATCTTTATTCACTACGTAATCAGCCAACATCTTTAATGTCTGCTCTGAAAAACTACCCATAGCGTTCAAATGCTCAGCATGAGTTGGTGAATCAGTTTCATATCTAGAAGGCACTTGACTAGATATACTGGTTATAGTGAATGCACCTTTAAATATACCATCTCCAACATTAGTTTGTTGTCTAAGCAAGTCTGTAATAGCTTGAAGATATTCCTGTGTTTTAATAGGATCACCATTAAAGCTATCGATATTATCAAGCATAGTATTTAACAACATGTCTACAGTCTCCTTGTTTGCTTTAACTATATCATCAAAATCTACTTTAGTTCCATCTGGTTTAGTATATTCAAACTTTTCTCTTACGCTATTTTTTAAATCAATCTGAGCTTTGTAAGGTAAGTTATCACCTGGTTTTAAGTCGTATTCAAAAGCATAACCATTTTCTGGATTAGTTTTGCTACCACCAATTTTATATCCTTTATCTCTCCATTCTTTAGCTTGCTCATAGGTTTTAGCAGTAGTAGTAGTGTATTTTATTACTTCCTTACCATCTACTATTTTCATCTTAGGCACTTTATAAGAGCCGAATATTTTTCTTAATTCAAAATCTTTTAATTTACCAGCTGCTTTACTTCCTGAATGTAATTCAAAATCGATGTTAGATGTTTTGCTAGGATCACCAGTTATTTCTGTGTCTAAAAGTTTACTTAATAGATTTTCACCGGGTTTATCTTTTAACCTATCTTTACTAGGTCTATCAACACCTCCATTAAGCATTTTAAGTTTGTTAATACCTGCTGTAAACTCTGCCTCAGTCATAGCTTTGTCTAAGTAATCTTTTGGTAAACTATTGAAAAATAAAGCTTGGTTTTCTTTTACTTTTTCTACTTTAATGTTAGCATCCATTGAACCTTGGTACTCTAGTGTCCATATAGATTTTTTACCACCTGGCAATGGCCTAGCTTCTAACCTAATATCAACGTCATTGTCTTTAAACATTTTATTAACATTATCTACAGTAGCATTAAAGTTAGCGCTTTCTCTAGTTAGTTCCTGATCGTATGTTTCAAAGCTTGCTTTAACTCCTTCTACTCCGCCTAATAATTGACTTAATCTCTGAACAGTTTCGTCATAAAAATCTTCATCACTAACGTTTATAATATCCGATTTATACTTTTCAAACACTTCAAGTTTTTCAGTTAAGGTACTAGCTCTCTCAAATTCTCTTTTAAACCTGTTTCTAGTAACCTCACTGTATTCTTGGTTTTGATCTCTTCTAAATTTATTAGCTACATCAGCAACTAAAGCTGTTTCAAATATCTCTATTTTTTCTTTACCTGTTTTGTCTGGTAATATATCAACATCACCCGTTACTTCACCTTGTTTATTATATATTGGTACTTTACCATCATTAATAGTAGCTATTTTAGTAGCTTCTACTATGCCATCTATACCAACTTGCGCACCTATTATTTTAGCAAGCATTTGCTTTCTATTACCTTTAGTGTTTTTAGTTTTACCAACACCTAACCAATAATCTAAATATTCTTTTTTAGAAGGCTTTCTTTCTTTCCATTGCAATTGATTATTAACCTTTTTTTGACTACCACCATCAGCTGTCATTATAGGTTCATAATATATATCTATATTATATTTTCTTAAAATATAAGGATCTAGTTTATCTACAGCATCTTTTAAATCTAATAAAGTTTTTTCATAGTCTTCTCCTTTATTTAAATCTTTAAGTATTTCGCTGTAATAAGTATTACCTAATTCTTCTAAAGCTTTATCATATTCTTTATCTCTAGCTTTATTGGAATCTATACTTAAATCCATATCTTTATTTCTAGCTATATACTTAGCAGAACTACTTACAACACGTTTAGAAAAATCATAAGGTTTAAAAAGGCTTTCTCTTTCTTCTTTATTTTTATTATAATCTAACCATGTTCTAACCACTATACCAGTAGGCAAAGACCTGTCATATCTATATTCATTGTTTTGAACAGCTGTTTCTAATTTGCCTGCTACTTCAAGCATAGCTATGTCAGATGGCTTATAGTTGTCAGACTCTAATAACTTATCTATCTTATTTTTAACTGCGTTAGTTGAAGCCGATGTACCATCTAAAATAATATTTTTACCTTTTTTAATAGCGTCTTCAAGTTTCTTGTTTAAATACTTTTGTCCGTCAACCGTTATTTTTGCTCTAGCTTTTCTTTGATCTGGTGTATAATTGTTTTCGTTCTCTGGTAATCCAGCATCTTTTTTTGCTTGCTCAACATACGTGTCAGAATTTATTATTTCAAAGTTATCTAACTTACTTATATTTTCTTTTAATATTTTTATAGCAGTTGACTTACCTGAAGCAGGTGGTCCACCTAAAAATAAAAACTTAGGACCTTTACCTGTGTTAACCCATTTGTCTACGTTGTTTATAACTTCGTTAGGTACTACACCAGACTCCATCATTTGATCTGAATTTATTTTAAAGAAGTTATCACCTTTATTAAAAGTTGGAAAGTTTATATCTTCTAACTGTTTTCTAAACGAAGGTGGTGTTTCAGCAATTTCTTTTTCAACTGGTGTCTCAGCTTCCAAACCTTTAGTAAGAGTTTCACCTTTTTCACTACTAAAGCTTATATTATTGTAGTTAGTAACGTTTCTATTAAACATATCGTTTTTTCTCTTAAACAATATAAAATTAATCCAACCATTTAAACTCCAACCTTCATTCTGTTTAGTTATATCAAATTTAGATACTGCTGATATCAAACCATTTTCACCATATAATTCAGCCATAAACTCTTCAGAGTTAAAGTTGCCTTTAGTAGCATACTCAGCATTTCCAGTCCACTTGTCTATTAAACCTTGGTATTCAGTAACTAATTCACCAAATATTCTTTCTCTAGTACGATTATCGCTAGAAGTTTCAGAGTTCTTATTAAACATAACATCGCTCCAAACATCTTTGTATTTTTCAAATATGTTATCTACTCTAGCACCAACTTCTTTAGGCACTTCACTAAACACTTGTTCTTCGTCAACAACTAATTTACCTTCGCTCGCATCTGTCTCTGCTTTCTTAAAAGACTCTTTAATGTAGTCTTTTATAGCAGATTCTCTAGTGTCTACTGAAAAATTATCAAGCCATTTTTTGAAATCATTAATGTTGTTAAGATCTACATCTTTAAATTCTACTTCAGATTTTTTATATCTAGGGTTTATAAGACCATCACCAACAGCTTCTACGTAGTAGTTAAACCATTCAGTTGTGTTAGGATTGTTTTTAAAAGCTTTAGTATTTTTTATATACTCTTCCACTATAGCCTGCTCTTCAAAAGTTAAAGCCTTTTTAAAGTCTTCTACTAGCTGATCTTTTTGTTCTTTAGAAAGCTCTTGCCAATTATTATTTCTTTCTATTTTATGAAACACTTCGTGACCAACAACTCCTTTTCCAGTTATATTATTTCTATTAAAATAAACATCACCTTCAACCGTTACTACACCAGCTACAACTAATTTAGCTCCATCTTCATCTAGCTTTTCTTGAAATTCATTATCACTTAAGACTTCAAAATTCTTATTAGATATATCTTTAAAAGCATCTAAGTTTTGTAATCTAGTTTCTACCTCTAGTTGTCTATTTATTTCTTGTTGAGTTTGTATTTCAGATAGTTTTTTAAGTAACTCTTCTTTTTTATTTAAAGCATTATCTAAATCGTTTTTTCTAACAACCTCATCAAACTCTGTCTTAGACTCGTCCTGTATCGTAGCTATTAATTGATCATTTCTATAATTTTCTAACCATAACCTATATACCTTTGCCTTGTCTTTTTCGCTATAATTCTGAGAGTTTAATTCTTTTTCTATTCTATTAGCACTAGAAGATATATTGTCTACTTCTGTTATGATATCAGTTAATTCTTGCTTAGTTAAATCCTGCTTAGTCTTTAGCTTGTTTATTAGCAGTTGCTTTGTATTTTCTGTACCAGTAAACTTAATTATTTTATCGATGTTTCTATAATCATTTAGCCAATCACCTTTTAAAATATCATCTGCTAATCTATTAACGTCAGCCAATGTTTTTTCTGAGTTAGCATTATCCATTTCAAACTGAGCTTCTAAAAATTTAAAATCTAAATGCAAGTTTAAGTAAGCTTTATCTAATGCCGCTTCTTGTAGTTCTTTTTTGCTACCACCTTTTTCTTGAATTTCTTTAACTCTTTTTTCATACGCTTTTTCAATCTCTACTGTAGTAAGTACTTGGTCATTAGCGTCAAAGTCAACACCTTCTAGTTTTAGTCTTTTAGCAGCCTCTCTTATTCTTTTAGTTTTACCCGTTACTTTAGTAGCTATGTTATCATAAACCGATTTCATGCTATTACTTATCTCTGAAAGAGCGTCAGTTCTAACCATCTTAGCTCCCCATAGAGTAATGTATAACTCAAAAGCTTTATCAAAATTCCATATGTCAGAAAGCTTATCTAAGTCTCCTTCAAATAAAGCACTTCCGCTTTCACCTATGTTTATAGTTAAAACACCTACAAGAGGTTCTACAGCGCCTTTTAGTATACCACCTATAGTCGGGTTATCTTTGTATACATCTACTAAACTGTTAAATGTTTTAGATCCTCTATTAGCTAAGAATTTAGCCATATCATCCATAAAAGCTCTAGCAAAACCTGCACCTACAGCGAACGACTCATGTATATCTTCTTGTCCAGATATTTCATTTAAGTAATTAACACCTTTTATAGTTAAGTATTCTTCAAATATAGCTGAACCATATTTGTTAAATTTAGAACCAAGTCTACTGTTAGCAGGGTTTATAAAGTTATTATAATACTTGTACCCATTCCATTTAGCGAACTTTTCAGAGTTCTTTAAATTGCTCCACCAATCGGTTACACCTTTAGCTGCTTTACTTCCTTTAGCGGCTTTCAAAGCTCCACCAGCTAAATAAAATTCTAACATTATAGCTAGAAATGGACCAGCACCTCCGGCTATGTTTTCAAATCTATCTCTCCACCAGTGATAAGTATCTTCACCTCCACCTATTTCATTGTATATGTCTTCCCAATACTCATCACTTCCTCCAATAACAGTTCTTTCGAATTCTGCAATTTTAGTTTTTTCATCACGTTGTGTTGTTATATCTTGGCTAGATACTGTTGTTACAAGACCTTGCAAAACTCTATCAACAATAGTATCTCTAGATGTATTAACTTCGTCTATATTTAATTCTAAAGCTCTGTTAATATACGTAAACTCTTTTAAAGCATCATTATATCTTTGAGCAGCTAAGGTTACTGGAGGTATAGTTGTCATACCTGCAGTTAAGGTTTTACGCTTGCTTACTTGTTCTAGCATGTAATCATCATATAATAGTCCACCATCACCTTTGCCATCAAGCCCTGTAAAATCAACTCCTTGACTTACTATTTTTTCTCTTTCTGCTAGAAATTTTTCATAAGTATACGTTGCGCCTAAATCTTTTCCACCTAACTTTTCTACTACTGTAGCACCTAGATCTATAGCTTCTTCACCACCAGTTAGAGAGTTCTTTAAATATTCACTTTTACCTAGTTCAAATATGTCTTCGAAATCGTCATGAGCTAAACCTGCTAAATGTATTAGTTCTAAAGCTTTCTGATACCTTAGTTCTTCTAGTTTTTCTATAGAATTAGGTGTATACTCATTAGCTCCAGTGTTTATTTCCTTTACAACTTCTTGATTAGCTTCGTCTTCTTTAACAAATTTACCAGTAGAATAATCATATAACTTTACAGTACCATCTTTTAACTTTCTATTGTTTTTTGTTAAAACTTTATCTATCTTTTTTTCAATGTCTAAAGCTTGATTAGCTATGGCTTGAAGTTGATTAACATCTCCACCTTCAGATAATATTTTACTTACACTCTCACTTGTTACGTCAGTTAAATCATCTAACTCTTTATATAGACCTCTTAATTCTACAGCTGAAGGTCTTAACTCTTCAGGTATAAACATTAACGATGCGTTAGCTATTCTTTCTTTATCTCTTTCTATAGCTTTATCCTTTGCTTCTTGTGCTTCAATAGCGCCTGGCCCAGCAAAAACATTTACTGTCTTAATACCTAATTGAGTTTCAAATTCACCAGTAGTAACCAACTCAAACTCTTGAGCTTCAGGCGTAGAAAACGTAGTTCCATCTTCACCTTTAAAACCAATATAATCAGGATCATTAATTATTCTAGTGTTTTGAACCTTATCAGCACCTATTTCTTTTTCTAATTGTAAAGCTTTTTGACCTTCAGGTGATTGATATAAATTCGTTATTTGTAACTTTTCTATTTCATCTTTACTTAAATCTTCTACTGATTCAATATCTAAACCTGTTAAATCACTTTTAGTAACAACATCTCCCGCAGATATTTTTTCAACAATATTTTTTTGCTCATCACTTTCAAATACAGACCCTTCAACTATCGCTTCTGGTTGTGCCTGCATTACGTTTAGCTGATCTTGATCTTCACCAACTAAAGCAACTTCAACCTCAGGTTCTTCTATTGCTTCTTCTTCTTCAGTTAATTGTAGCTCAATGTTTTCTTTTTCAATGATTTCAGGATCATAAACTAGTATTTTTTCATTATCTCTAGTTATATAAAACTTAGTATTATTAGCTACAGCCCTATCAAATCCATCTTTTTCTTTTTCCAAGATTTCTTGAAGCTTTGTGTCGTTGTTCTCCTGAGCTTTATAAAGTTCTGAATTCCACCTATCTAAATAAGCTGAAGCGGTTAGTTCGCTAGGTGGATCAGTTGGTGTAGTAGACTCCAATAAAGAATCTTCCGAGTCGGATGCCGTATTCTCTGACACCACAGGCGCATCCTCTTGCTGAGTGTCTTGTGGCTTTCCCACAGGTTCTTGTTTATCTACTTCTTGTTTTTTAGCTTCCTTAGGTGGATCTATTTCAACAACATCAACACCAAAAGTTTCAATATATTCATTGACCTCCATGTTGAAACCTGCTGCTGCTTCGTTTATTTCTATTTCTGAAACTTCAGTTCCATTATATGAATAAGACTTTGCCATAATTATCTTAATTTATTTTGTTTTTGATTTAGTTACAGTTCCTTCTGTAGGTAAATTTCTTTGCTTAACAGCTGCGCCACTTATTATATAATCTTTAACGTTTTTGCTTAACCCTATTTCATCTAATATTATATCATAAATTTGAGCATCATTATCTATTTTTAAGCTTCTAGCAGAATTACCACTCATATCAAATAATTTACCTGGAACTATTTTATCTGCTCCATAATATATGCCCATGTCAGGAGATGGTTGTACAGCGGCTTTGCCAGCAGCAAACTTTAATATTTGTATAGGATTACCAGCCGATCCAGTTTGAGTTAAGTAATCGTCTTTATACGCATCTACCACTTCTTGCCTCGCTTGAGCTCCTGATTTAAAAGAATGTCTACTTGAAGGGTTAATAGCTGTTAACACTTCTGCTAACTCAGTAACTCCACTTGCTCCATTTTGAATTTTTTTATTTAAGTCAATAGATACATTTTTCAAAACTTTAGGTGTTAAATTTTTACGTGAAGTTAAACCAACTTTATTAGTAACTCCTTGAGCCCAAGGAGATCCTGTACTAGGGTCTAAACCTCTAGCATCAAAGTCTTTAAACGCTTCTGTTTGCCAAGCAGTTTCAAAACCTCCTATACCTCTACCTCTAATATCATTTATTTTCATTGCGAAAGCATCAGACTTTTCTAATTTCTTAACATCAAACTTTGATCTATCTTTAATTGCATATCTATCTTCTAGATTTTTCCACAACAAGTCAGCGTAATCTTTTCTATCTTGTGGGTTGGTAGGGTCTATTACTCTATTAGGATTTCCTTGAACCATTTGCCAGTCACTTTGATTAAAGTTCAACTTAGGTATAGCTGCGTCAAATTTTGCTTTTTGAGCTTTCTGAGACTCTTCATAAGATTTTATAACCTCTTCAGTATACTCCCCGTTATTCATTTGAATAGTAGTTGTAACTGTTTCTTCAAAATTTTCTTTATAATCTTTTCCAAAATATAGATCTTTATTAAGATCCATTGTAACATCGAACGCCTCACCATTTGTTCTACCTATTATATCGTAACCTTTTGCTTTAGCATCTGTGTAATTGTTAAAACTTAAATCAGTAGTTCTAGGTGTCACACCTTGAGCAGTTCCTTGTTCAGTCCACTTCATACCTACATTTGTGTTAACTACTAGTTTACCATTTACAATTTCACTGCCTCCAAAGAAATCTATACCTGCACCACCTCTACCATAGTCTTTTACTAAGTCAACTTTATCTTTATCATTTGTAGCTAAGGGTCCACCTGCTATATTTCCAGTCATAGGTTTGTATGTTTGAGTGGCATTATCAAAAGTATAAACCTCATCTAAATCATTCTTTTCTTGATTAACTAGTTCTATGCCTAATTTAGAACTTTGAACCATATCTGTTATAGCTTTAGTTTGAGTATTCCAATCATCACTATCAAAAGGCAATGTAGATAATATATCTAATTGACGATCTAATAAAGACTTGTATTTAGCCTGTACTTGAGTATTATTAAATTTAGCAGAACTACTGATGTCAGCATATATACTGTTTATAGCTTTATTTTTTTTTAGATTTTGTTTTTGTCCTGCTTTTGCAGCAGCTAATGCAGCTTTAGCTTGTTGGCTTTTACCAGCAGCAAAGTTTTTAGCACTATCTGATATACCTTTTCCAATAGCGCTATAATCTGCTGCGAAAGATCCTGGTTTTTGATAAGTTCCCATAGTTTATTTTAATCTTTTAATTTTAAGTCATTCCACCTAAAGTACCTAAAGCACTTAATGTTCCACCAATTGCTCCTGCTACACCACTATCAAGTGCTGCTTGTTGAGCTTTTTGCTCATCTAATAAAGCTTGCTGTCTATCTAACTGTCTAAGTTCTTCTTCCTTCTGTTCTCCATATTGGAATTTGTAAGCATCTATTTCAGCTCCTTGCATTCTTATAGCTTCGGCTTGTTTAGCTTTTTCTAATCTTTCTATTCCTGCAGCTTTAGCTTTTTCGTTAGCTACCTCTTGACTTTCTATGCTAGCAGCGATACCTTGTTTAGATTTTAAAGCAGCTTGAGCCAAAGCTGTTGCACCACCTGCTCCAGCACCTGACGCTTTTAAAGTATCCAATGTATTAGCTAATGCCTTGTCCGTTTCTTGCATAGATATTTCAGCAGACTTAGTAGCAACGCTTAAGTTAGCGTAAGGATTACTTAACATACCACTAGTATCTGAGCTAAAGCTTGATATATCCATTGGCTTAGTTCGTTCTTTTTCTAAGTCTGATATTGTTGTTTCAATATCTGTTATTGCTCCTTTAATTTTACTATTTTTGTTAGCTGCTAATATAGCTGAAGCTCCTAGCGTTATTGCATATCCTACTGCTAATGACATATTTTTATTATTTTAAGATGATTGTACATATTTAGTTCCTACTGACCATATCTCCTTGAGACCTCCTTTTTGAGTAGTTCCATCAGTTGATATTTTAACTCTAGCAAAATAACCTTTTATACCACTCATTTTATTTCCAAAAATTATTTCATTAGGTCTAACCGAACTAGCGTTTACTAGGTTCGCAACGTATAGATTTTCTTTTCTATCAAATCCAGCTCTTTTAGTATACCCATTCTGCGTATAGACACCTTCATCATAACTATAGATTTGAGAAGTAGTATCTTGATAAGTGTTTCCTTGGCTATAGCTAACTGGTGTTTCGCTAGGTATATTAGGATCTGTTTGTTGAAAATCTGATTTAAAATATTCAATTTTAAAACCATTGTCTCCTTCGTAACTAATAGTTTGAAATACTTTTTTGTTGGATGGTTTTTCATTAAAGATAAAATCTACGTAAGAATCGCTGTATAAACCATAAAAGTTACCTCTATTATTAATCACATCTTCAGAGTAATGTTTCCATAAAGTACTACCACTAATACTACTTGTTGTGTAATAAGTATCTTTTAAACTTATAATAGCTGATGGTGCGTAAGTATAAAAACTATTCCACCCTCTAACATCTTCGTCAAACGTTAATGTATAATATGTAGTTTCAACATCTGGAGAAGTTGCTGTTATTTGTAAAGATATTACATATTGTCTATCAACTATATCCCAACCACCAACAACTTTGTCTTTAACATTTTTTGTAAATCTTAGGTTATTAGTACCAGTACTTAAAGTTACAGAATTAGACAACGTTACTACGTAAACATCTGCAGCTGTTATAGTTATTTCTAAATCACTACTAGCTCCAGGTAGTTGTGCTGCTGATACACTAACTACATCACCTACATTATAACCAGATCCACCTATTATAGACTTAACATCAATCACTGTTCCTCCAACAACTTTAGCATTAAGAATTAACCCTGTAGCTCCAATAGGTAAAACTGTGGTTGTTAGATTTGTATAAACTTGATCTACTGTTATTCCGGTAGGGTTTAAGCTTATAGAATTAGTTAAATTACCTACTTCGTTGTTAACTGAAGAAGTGTAGCTAACGTCGGTCACATATGTGCTAGAAGACAAGTTGTCTACCTCTATATTCATGCCAATTTCAATGTCTTTAGAATCACTTAACACCACTAAAGAGTTGACTGTGCCATTTGTTACGGTTGTATTGTTTACTGTATAGAGCTTAAGTGAACTAGATATTTTCTTTAATTCGTCTCTAAAAAAGTCAGTCATACCATTTTTAGATATTTCTGTTAAGCCGTCTCTAGATAGTCTTAAAACACTACCAGTGTATATATCTGAAAAATATCTTCTAAAACCAAATCTAGCAAAACTTTCAGGATTGTCCGCTATACCAAAATCTCCAACGTAAGGAACAATTTGACCTACAACTAAATCTGTTGATGTTATATTAGCACTTCCTTCAGCAGTATATAAGGCATCTTTATCTATCAATGCTCTACTAACTTTATTTTCTTGTAATATTATTAAATCATTATCATCGGCATATGTTCTTTGTATTGATCCATATGAAGGATCTGCTGACTTAGTTATATTGTCAGCTACGGAAAAAACATTAGTTCTATTTACGCCAGTCCTTGAATTAAATATTCCAGAATATATTAAACTATTAAATCTATGTTCTTGTGTTATATTATCCTCATTTAAATAAGCTTTAACACCATAAGTTACATAGTTATTGTTGTAGCCACCAACTATTCTAGATTCTTCTATAAACCAGTCTTGTCGTCTTTCAAGTTCATTAGCGCCAATTGTCACACCATTTGGATAAGTAGGATATCCAGCTGGATTCCAAGAGAGTCCCGGCCAAAATGCTAATTCATCAGCTCCAGTTCCTGCAGTTGTAACTATTCTCTTATTCCAAAAAGTGTTGTAATAATTTACTTTTAATATTGTAGACATATTTATGAGATGTTAGTTATTGTAGCTTTAATTTCATAATCAACGTTTAAACCACCTCCATCAGACAGGTTGAAAGTAATTTTATAAACAGCATACGCAAACGGTATAGTAGTATTAGCTGGGATAGGTCTTACATCTGTAATGAAACCTAAACCAGTTGAGGATAAATCTCTGTTATCAAATCCACCACTCCCACTTAATGCTTGAACTACGTCTATATTTCCTATTTGCGCGCTAGACCCAGTGTATCCCTGCCTTAACTCTGGTGGTGGTGCTGAGCTGTTATTAAGTGATAAAATCAATTCGCCAGATACATTAGTAATTGATAATTCTCTAGTTTGAGTTCCTGATTGATTAGGTAGACTAATACCATTTGTTACTTGTCCATTAGTTTTACCGCTATAAGAAACACCATCCCAAGCGTCGTTTCCAGACACCCCATAAAAACCATAACCCAGTAAACTACCTAAGTAAGTTGGGTTGTTTTGAATAGGATATACCGGTCCAGATGTCCATTCAAAAGTTGTTGCTGGATATACATTATAATTCCAACTAGGCACTACGTTAGAAAGGTTTATGTCTATAAACGATGTGTTAGAATAGTAAGTATTAACATTAGCCGTTATAGTTAATCTTATAGTTTCCATACCTAGTGCGTTTCCTTGTCCGTAAAAAACGCTTTCTATAGCTTGAGTGTTAACTGTTTTAATTACAAAACTACCATCTAAGTTGTTAACTAATACAAACCAGGGTGGAGCCGCTTGGTTTGACTGAGCTGGATATGTAGCAGAATCTAGTACAAAAGATGCATTAATATCTATAATATTGTTACCAGCTGCATCTACAGGGTAAATATTACCTGTAACAAAAGCGGGATTAGGTTCATTTTCAAACCATTGAACATCTGGATCAGAAAATCCATATGGTGTGTCTGTATCTCCTGATGTTATTGCAGTGTTCAATTCAGAAATTAAACCACTAGTCGATGTTTCATAGAATATATCTAAATTACTTGGCACTGGTTTTGTTTCGTAAACAGCTAGTTTTATAGGAAAAAATGCAGGATCAGTAATAGAAGAGCTAACAGTATAGTCTACTTTAGTGCCTATGTTTTTAGTGGCGAATGTATCTACTTGAGATGGGTTTGTAGATACGCGACCTATTAAAGGATCGTTCTCTGCGTTATAAAAAGGAGATTGATGAAACTTAAAAACGCTATCAACAGGAATAGCAGAACCTGTACTATTATTATACACTGGATCTATTTTTATTCTTGTTTTAGGAGCGCCTGTTGTAGAATCTGAAGTATACGCATAATCTATTAACTCATGCTGACTAAACAATAAACCTCCAGCTGCGGTTTCAGCTGAAACTCTACCACCAATAATTATCTTTCCACCATTTAGATCTGGACCGTTAGTAAAGCCTCCATCTAGCACGAAGGTTCTGTTGTTTCCTGTTCCAATTGTTGATGAATTAACTTGAGATATACTAGTACTAGAGCCAATATTTAAATTGTCAACTGTAGCTATAGTATTAACAAAATCAGGTCTAGAAGGTACGGGATAAAACTGAGCGCTACCACTATTATACAAGTTCGTATTAGTTACTCTTCCCCATAAATCAACAGAACTTCTAAATTCATCAGCTTCTGGACCTACATCATTAAGATCTTTAGGAACTTTATTAATATTGTCTGAAAATAAAGATATATGAGCTGTTTCATTAACTTCTTTTGTTGGATCATTAGGATACGAGTTCATAATAGAAGGCAAGTAAACATTGTAATACTCTTGTTGATTTTGCTTAACTACTATCTTATATGAATACCAACCTAAAGGATTATCTAAGCTATAAAGACCTGGATACCCAGGAGAACTTAAAATACTAGGTACAGCTTGTTTCCATATAATATTCAAAGCTTCACCACCCCATGTAGCAGTTGGCGTGTCTAAAGGTTCATTAGGCTGTCTATAATTACTAAATAATGTAGAACCTTTTGTTGGTTGAGCTAATCCTTGTATAATACCATCGTCAACTGAAGATAACACTACATCAGACTGTCTACCATACCTATCACTAAGTACAATACCAACTTGATAATTTCTGTTTTGTTTTAACGAGTGGTTTTGGTATTCTATAGTTGTCGTTTGGTCCTTTAGTTGTACAGCTGAATTGTATTCTAAAGCCGTTGGGCTAGTATGCTTATTATAAAAGTTTGAAAATATAAGTCTGTTACCAGCCGTTGATAAACCTTTTGCTCTAACAGGTACTTTGTCTGAAACTCTAGTGTATTCAGAGCTTGGTAACAACCTAATTGGTTTTCTAGATTGATATAAGTATTCATATAGGCTAATACCTGTAGCAGCTAGTTGTTCATTAGTTATAGTGTCCAATACATGTAACAAATCAGTGCCATCTTCGTTGTATATTATATCTACTTCTTGTATTTTTAAATCAGAAATAGCTTGATTCCAACTAGATACACCATTAGGAACTTGTAGCATTAATCCTATCTCTTCGACTTTGTTACGCATTATAGGATTTATAGTACTTTGATAAGCTGTTGATAACTCACTTATTTCTGGGGTAGTGATTACTTGACCAGTTTCTGAATTATAACTTTTATCTAAAAAATAACCATCATTATTTGGTACAAAGGCAGCTTGAGTAAATGGAGCTATTAAAGAATATTCTCCATCATCAAACTTAAACCTATAACTAAATCTAACAAATTTATCTTTTAAAAACTCAGAGTCACCCGGCCAATCCGCATTATAATCAGGGTTTAAATTTGTACCACCCACCTGAGAAGGAGGTAAGTAATTATAGCTTTTGTTCTTCATGGTGGACTCGCCAGCTACGACAAGTGTTAATTCACCACTAGCTGATCTAGGAATAATTCTAACTACATCGCCATTAGTGTAGCCAACACCTGGGTTTGTTACTTCAACAGTTAGAAGTCTACCTGGGCTTGGACCTCCAGTTACAGCTGTAATAGTTACAACTAAACCTTGACCACTACCACCTGTTATTTGAGAACTAGAAACTACATATGGCAATGTCAAACTTGAGTAATCACCTGCGTTACCAGCATCTGATATAGTAAAAGATGTTACTTGTTCTTTGTATAATTTAATAGGATCAAAAGGATAGTATTTAGCAAGTGATATATGATCTTCAGCTGAATAGTACAAACTATTGGAAATAGCCGTGTCTATATTTATTTGTCTAGGCTGATTTCTATTATCTGTCCAAAAAAGTAAATTCTCTATACGATCAACTCCTGTTATTAAATGTGTTTTTGAAAAGTTTAAAAAATTACCTTCAC
>WLWG01001340.1_pt1 | contig 22415 bp, 27 predicted proteins | sample 6712871 | NCBI WGS metagenome assembly WLWG01 (sample SAMN12718693, study PRJNA515312) | sponge metagenome | isolation source: marine sponge | host: Mycale hentscheli | place: New Zealand: South Island, Marlborough, Capsize Point | collected 2003-05-01
AGATTACCATGACAAGCAAACAACTTCGCGTCAATTCTGACCTAATTAACTCACAACTGTATAAAATGTCTGTAGGCTTTGATAGACTATTCGACGACTTTTTTACAAACCCTGTAAACATTTCAGCACAGAGCTACCCACCCTATAACGTAGCCAAGGTTACGCCCGAGTCAGGTGATACTTACTATGAGATCACACTGGCAGTGGCTGGATTTACTGAAGCTGACATTGAGATCATCGTAGAGAACAACCACCTCAAAGTGTCAGGTCGTTCAGGCGTACTTGCTGAAGAAGCAGGTAGCAAAACAGAATATATCCACAAGGGCATTGCAGAGCGTAACTTTACTAGAACTCTCAGACTAGCAGAGCATGTAGAGGTAGAGGGCGCAGTTCTCCAGGATGGCATCCTGAGAATCAAGCTCGTGGTAAATATTCCCGAAGAAGCCAAGCCAAAGTCAATTAAAATTACCAAGGCTTGATAATAACCTGGGGGAGGCAACTCCCCCATCAAGGACTTAACAATGGCATCAGAAAAAACTGCAACAGGTACTCGTAGTCAGACTCGTCTACAGTATCCCAGCAAGTATAATGTAGTCTTTCACAACGACGACTTTACTCCCATGGAGTTTGTGGTTAGTCTGCTTGTGGAAGTGTTCGACCGCACCCTAGAGCAGGCCAAAGACATAACAATAAAAATTCACGAACATGGCCAGGGTGTTGCGGGCACTTTTTATTATGAAATTGCCGAACAAAAACAACAAGAGACAGTGGTGTTAAGCCGTCATAACGGACACCCTCTCAAAGTAACTCTCAAGGAGATTTAAAATGGCACAAGCATTTGTCCTCAGAGTACCTGAGGTAGATTTTGTAGGTCGTGAACAGACCACTGAAATGCCTGGTTTCGACTGGGTAACTAAAACTACTACTGACATCTTTTCAGGACGTCGTGTAGCAGTATTTGCATTGCCAGGTGCATTTACACCCACTTGCTCTAGCACACACCTGCCAGGATATGAAGCCATATACGAGCAGATTCGTGACTGTGGTATTGACGAAGTATATTGTTTAAGTGTTAACGATAGTTTTGTCATGAACGCTTGGTTCAAGTCACTGGGCGTGGAAAACGTAAAGCCCTTGGCAGACGGTAGTGCTAAGTTTACTCGTCAGATGGGTATGCTCATAGACAAAGACAACCTGGGCTTTGGCATGAGATCATGGCGTTATAGCATGATTGTAGACAACGGTATTGTGGAGCGTATCTGGATCGAGCCTGGTCAGTCAGACAACTTTGATGCAGATCCTTTCTCAGTGTCAGATCATGACACCATGCTGAAGTATCTGCAGGGTCTGACTAAGTGAAATTAGACTACAAAGACGTTGGTACTGTGGGTTTTACTTGCAGTACCTTCGATCTTTTACACGCCGGGCATATCACTATGCTTGAGGAAGCCAAACACCACTGTGATTTTTTAGTAGTAGGCTTACAGAACGATCCCACTATGGACAGACCAGACACCAAAAACTCTCCCGTACAAAGTATTATCGAACGACAGATTCAGCTCAGTGCTGTGAAGTATGTGGATGAGATTATAGTATACAATACCGAACAAGACTTGTGTGACCTATTGCTTACTTTGCCTATTAATATTCGTATATTGGGTGTAGAGTATGAGAAGTCAGAGTTTACTGGCAAGGAAATATGTATTAATCGTGGTATTGAATTATACTTTAATAAGAGGGATCACAGTTTTAGTTCAACTAGTTTGAGAAACAGAGTTAAAGATAACGTCTGACATATATGTTCTCAGCTGATGTCTCTGTGGGCATCCTAGCACCAACTTCTGCAAACCCTGAAGCCACATACACACTGAGTGCACTAGTTCTGGGCAAACTCCAACACATTAAATAACCCTCAGACTCGGCGTGTGACAAAGTTTTATTTAATAATGCTGTGCCAACTCCCTGACTTCTCCAACTAGGATCTACCCATAAGCCACGACTGCGATACTCTGTGTTACTCGTAGCGTGTCCTGAGTTTACGCCACACAATAGATCACGATCCCAAAACCCCCAGTACACAGCCTCATAATCGAATATCGTCATATCATATACTGTGTCTGATGTATAGGGCCAGGTCATGGCACTGTGAGTTTCATAGGCTGAGCTACGGTTAGGCCACAGATTATCCTGCCACACAGGCAGTATGTCTGAGAATGTTATTTCAGTTATCTGCCAGTTCTCTTTCATGATATAGTCTCATCTTATACATCACTCTGCGTAAAAACTTATCAGAGGTATCTCTCCATAGTATACCAGCCATGATAGCAGTGCTAGCACTGGTGCCTGAACTTATGGTACCATCTGGCATTCTAACACTGGTGCCATACATGGGTATGCATTTATCCCCATAGTTACTTAGTTTGGCTAACTGATTACTTTTATTCCAACAACTTATGGTTTGAGCTTCTGGTACACAACAAGGGCTCCAGTTATGTATGTCATCACCAAAGTTACCAGCACATATGATGGTGTCTGTCTTCTGAGCTAGTTCACTCACAATTTCATCCATGATCAAATCTCTGTGTATAACCCACTCAATTACTATTAAATCGTCTGGCTCAGCCATGTCTCTGAGCTCCATGACATGCATCAGCATTTTTTCTCTGCTTAAATTAAATTCCTCTGGCACCTGGTGTACATGTATTCTGGCATCAGGTGTATAAGATTTAATTAAGTCCACTATGCCAGTACCGTGTTTCCAAGGCGACCAGTCAGTGTTAGCACCTGATATGTCACAGTGTTCGCCACAATAGCCTGAGTCTGATAATATAATTCTTTTATACTTGCGCTTCATTAGTAGGGCCTGTTAGCCTTAAAGTTAGTGGTGGATTCCAACTCTGATATAAATTTTGCCATGACATCTCTGTGCTCAGACTCTGTGCTTATGATTACACCGCCCGATGAAGTTCTGAAATCACTCAGTAGCCCTGCAGGTTTATGGATCTCTGGGTAAGTATCATGTAGCTCTATGGGGTATCGTTCTGATTGTATATATTCTGATGTGGTGTGTGCAACTACCTGAATAATTTTACGATTATGCCAGGACTGTCGATAGGTATCCATGTCTCCCAGCATTGCACTCAGCCAGGCGTCACCATCTAAATAAGTTGGTATACTATTTTGCATACTGCGTCTGATATTGAATTCACCAAAGTACCAGTCGTCATTGATAATAAACCCAGTAATAGTGCCTTCGTGATTGCCTGGCAATGTCTTTACAAGTTTCTGCAATATCTTATCGCCAGCAGTTCTCACAATTTGTTCACGGTCAGGATCTAGATCAGTCATGAATACGTCTGTATACCATTCTCTGGGTGTAACGCCATAGTTATGTTCTATGTTGCCGTCATGCTTTATTACAGTAATTAAATATTCGTCACCAATAATAGTATAATTAATACTGGTTTCCCAGGTAGTATCAACATATTCTTGTAAAAATATTTCGTGTGGGTATTCAGATCTCAGAGCTTGGGCAAGTTGAGCGTCTTGGCCCTGATAGCATACCTGCGCAGGTGACCACTGTCTGCTGGGCTTTATAACCAAGGGCTTATGCCAGGGTGAGCTATCAAAGGTGTCTGATTGAAACGTGCCCAGGATATCAGGCACACTCACGCCACATGAAGCCACAAACGCCATGGCTTGTGTCTTGTCTGTTTCCAGGTTACTCGCATAGGTACTGGGACCAATATAGGGTATTTCAGACCTGAGCTCATCACTTAAAAAGCCCATGACAGGATCAGTTACTATGATAACATCAATGTCAGCCTGAGCAATATGTCGTCTAACCACGTCAGACTTGTTGGGCATTTTAATAAAGTCTGAGTATTTAAGACCAGGAAGTGTTTTAACACCCAGACTCTCCAGATAACTCTGGTCACCGTGAGCACATCTATACACACCATGGCCTGATTCACACAGTGCTAAGAGATTTTGATGATTACAGTTGGGCAAATCAAATGCCAGGATGTTCATTAGTAGGGCCTATTAGCAGTAAATCTAGTAGAGGTTTCCAGATCATGTATAAAAGCATCCATGACCGATCTGTGTTGTGTCTGAGTACTTATCATTACAGCACCAGTGGCTGTTGAAAAATCGTCCTTCAAACCCGATGGCGGATAAATTTCTGGATATTTGTCATGAAGCTCTGTGGGGTATCTATCCATGGGATGTGAGGTTTGTATGATTGTTTGAATTATTGTTTTGTCTGACCAGACTGCTCTATAGGTATCCATGTCACCCAGCATACAATCTAGCCATTGATCGCCAGTAAAGAGTGTGGGTATGGGACTGTGTGTATATCGTCTGACTCCTAGCTCTCCGAAATACCATTCTCCATCCTGAGTCATATATCCAGTGAGATGCCCTTCATGATTACCAGGATATTCACTTAGTTTTTGAACTATTTTCTCAACATTCTCATGATTGATTAGGTCAGACTCTGTATCCAAGCCCACACTATATACGTCAGCATGCCAGTCCCTGGTCTCTCTGCGATCTGGACCATAATTATACTGACAATTAGCGTCATAGTTACTGACATAAATTATGTATTCGCCACCTATAACAGTATAATTAGTGGTGATTTCTCTGGTATCAGCCAAGTATTCCTCTACATATATTTCGTGCGGATATTCTGAGTCCAGAGCCTTTTTTAATTCTGGGTCTTGTCCAGGCTGACACACAATGGTGGAACAGTATCTGGTCACAGGTTTAACCACCAATGGCTTAGACCATGTAGTACTATCAAAGTCTCTGCTATGAAATGTACCCAGTACATCTGGCACTTTCACACCTGACTTCTGAGCAAACTCTTTGCCCTCCAGTCTGGAGACTTCTAAATTACTCACAAAATTACATGGGCCTATGTATGGCAAGTCACTGTGAAACTCTTTCCATATCCATCCTTCTCTGGGATTACTGTTAACGATAAGGTCAATATTGAGATCACTGATGATGTTACTAACTACCCCATATTGGTGTGGATGATTGAGATAATCATCGTAATTAAATCCAGGCACTCTGTTAACGCCCAGGCTTTCTAAATAACTTTGTTCGCCATATCCACATCTATATACAGTATGACCTGAGTTGACCAGACTGACAAGGTTGTTATGATTGCTATAAGGCAAATCAAATGCTAGGATGTTCATTAGTAGGGTCTGTTTACTCTGAAATTAGTAGATGCTTCTAGTTCAGATACATAACCATCCATGGCAGATCTGTCTGTGCCCACTACCATACAACTTCCACTTATGGTGTGATAATCACTTGTTAGACTGCTGGGAGCCGATACCTCATAACGTTCATGAAGTTCTATGGGATAACGCTCAGTGCTTACTAATTCTGGATCACTTAGCGTGGGAATTACTTTAATAAATTGTTCAGTATGTATTAAATCTATGTCACTAGTCATAGCCTCTAGCCAGTTAAACTGGGTAGGTACACTATTTTGTATGTCTGGTCTGACATTTATTTCTGCCAGATACCATTCATTGCTGTGAGTTAAAAACCCACACAGTGAGCCCTCATAGGATCCGCCTAGTTTGGCTACTTCAGTTAGTAGAAGCTCTGCTTGTTGCCTAACTATGACATCAGCTTCAGATCTGAGCGGTCTGATAGATGTATCATAATACCATTCACGGTGTTGTCCTATAGTCTTGTTGCGATCCTCGCCTGTGATTTGCTGAGTATGAGTTATTCTAAAATCACCCCTGACTATTGTAAAGAAAACATTGGTTTCAATCTTGTCTATGATAAATTCTTCCACATATATGTCATGTTCTGAAGTGTTATCAAAGTAGTCAGTAAGCAAGTCATCCTGACCATCTTCCACAATTACTGCTGATTGCCACTCACTCACGGGTTTAATTATCAAGGGCTTGGGCCATATGGTGCTGTCGAACTCTGACTTGGAGCCCTGGTGTAGGATGTTGGGTGTTTTAACACCTGCAACTCTGCAGATATCTTTCACAAATAATCTGTGAGTTTCTAATTGACTTGCCAGAGCACTGGGACCAATATATGTGAGTGAGTTACTAAACTCAGTATGCAAAAAGCCCAGGGTAGGCATGGTAACTATCATGACATCAATCTTGAGGTCAGTGACAAGTTTTTTAATTTCAGGTAAATTGGCTTGAGTAATAGTATATGCACTACCAAGCTCACTCAGAACTCGAATGCCTTTCTGAGCTATATAGCTAGTGTCAGACTGGGTGATGAGATATACAGTGTGTCCTGCTTGGTGTAAACTAATTAAATTGTTGAAGTTGCAGTTGGGGAGGTCAAAACAAATGACATTCATTCTGAATCTTTAAGCACCTCAGGACTAGTACCAGTGTCTAAACCAGTCCACATATAGTCGTATTCCAGAGTTTCTGGATCTCTAAGCATCAAACTCTGCTTGGTTTTAGTACTACTCAGAAAGAGTTCAAAGTTGTCTGACTCTTTGGTAAACCTTACTTCGCCTGCCTGAATATGATTGATTGTTAACATAGCTATTTCCTCTGTACTGTGTTATTTATCTTTTAACTCTGGTGGCCATGAATTTTTCTGCGCCTGTGAGTTCTATTTCACGGTGTGTGACATCAATCATTCTGTACTGTGTGAGAACCTGTGGCGAATGCTTGCCCCAGTCACAAGCATAGGCATCTATGAGGTCACTCTGCCAAAACTCTGATACATCCAGGGTGCGATCAATGTATGATATGTCATGCTTACTTAAAAACTTATGAGCCCAGTCTAGGTCATGTTGGTTAATGACATCACCATGCCAGGTCAGAGTAAACACCACTGGGCAATATTCAACTCCAGCTAGCATAAAGCTCAGGAGTACCACCTCACTATCCATGCCACCCGAATAATAAACTAGATTAACATTGTCAGGATCGGCATAAAGCTCTGCTATTTCACACAGGCTTTCTCTGAAACTTTCTGAGCTGGTGGTATTTTCCACATAACTTTTTACATTGCTAGTCTGGGGCTGAGATTCTGTGACGTCTGTGATGCCCTGAGCTTCCAGAAGCTCTTTAAGACGTTTGCGGCACTCCACATCCTGTTTGACTACCTTCTCAAAGCCAGTATACTTGGGTCTGGTCTCAACGCCAAAGTTATCATGATACACATAGCTCTTGACATGATTGCTAATCTCCCCAGGTGACATTCTGGTTATGGCTTCACGAATAAATGATGCTATGCTTTTAGCACTATAGCTAAGGAAATCTGTGTTAAGTTTTTTCTTCATGGCGTATAATATATTCCATACTCTGGTGGTACATCACGAAATTTACATAGACTGAGCATGCCGTCCCATATCACAGTATCTGTCTGATAATATTTACCATGCAAATTCAGAACCTCTGAGTGTTCATGGCAAACCACAAACACACAAATGCCTGATCTCTTCACAAGATCATCTAGGTCTGTGGCATCTGACACACCTCTGGGAGGCATCCAGAGTTCACTTAATCCACAGGGTGTTTCTGATGTGGGGTCCAAGAGATCAGAATAGGTACTGATACCTTGCCAGGTGTTATTGGGCGTGATTTCTGAGTAGTGCATAAAATTCTTCGTAGTCTATGTATGTATAGGGTTCGGGATACACACTTGTGTGAGTCTGATACCAGGGTACATCACTGTGTCGCTGCCAAAACTTTTCCCAGCCACCGTATTGGGGTCTGGTTTCCTGGTCTGGGAATAATTGTTTAAATAAATCACTTCTGGATCTAAAGCTAAATTTTACATCAGGCCTGAGATAATCATAACGTTCAAAGTCAGACATGTTGCTATATACTAGCTCTGGAGTATAGATATAAAAATAGGGTATGTCTGAGGGGTATTTTTCATAATAATACCTCAGGGTCTCTATGTTAGCACTCCAGCAATAGTTCACTGTCCAGACCTTGTTGCCCAAGCTATAGGGATCCTGCCAGCCATATATGGGTAGGTCACCGTGTCCATGCATGACTGTGACGTCTCCCAGACGTTGTTCAGTCAGATGTCTCAGATACATCAGGCTTGCTGGGCCCTGATGCTTAAAGCCTAACTCAGAGTTGATGTGGTACCATGACAGTTCTGATCTGTCAGTGTATAGCCAATGCATAATATCTACGTCAATGTATTCGATGTCTATGTCATGCCGCCTGCTAAACCGTTGCACATGATACTGCTCATGGTCATTTAATATGTCACTACCACTCACAAACCTCATGTGTATGGGTGTGATGTCTATGCCATCTTCCAGAGCTACAGTTAATATGCTTTCTGAATCAACTCCGCCGCTAAAAAACAACGCCAGGTTGTCTGATTCACTTGCTATGTGATTCAGAGCGTTGCTCATGGCATCACGCATGGAGTCTGGTGTTTTAAAGTCATAAATCTCAGGCTCAAACACCCAGTTGTCTAATAGCCCAGCAGACTTATCGCCACCCAGGCGCCAGGACCATTGCCACCAGTCTGAACGAGTTCTGGTTATATTCACAATAATCGCCTGTGAGTAAATGGTGTGTCAGGAAATAAATCACTACTTAGTCCCATGGTAATGGGTTTTCTAAGTGCTTCACTGTTCTGAACCTCTGACCTAAAATAACATATTTTATAATTCCAAGACCTGAGCTTGGTGACATAGTCGTCAGGTAGTCGTGATTGAGTATTATACAAACACCAGGCAGTGTATATGGTGGGGTCCAGATAGGTTATGACATAGTCTGAGTTTGTGACATGTACGTCATGATATCTGGCATGCTCTGACCATGCTTTAACCTCTGTAACGTCTGAGTCAGCAAAAATATCTTCGGGGTTATATGCCATATATTTACTTACCAGGGTGTGGTAATCTGATATATATTTCTGGTAAATAAATTAAAAGGAGATTATCATGGATCCATTAATGATCGCAGGAGGCGTATTTGTAGTTGCAATGGTAGCATTTATTGTGTGGAAAGCCAAGCAACCCAAAAAGCAATTGAACGAACCAAAACCTTTCGTTCCTGTCAAGGATCGCAAGGGCACCAGACGTGGCGGCCGACGCTGATAAGTACATTTCTGGTTGTCTAGACCTTAGCCGACAATTACCCACATTCAGTGACATCTGGCAGGGCGACTCTGTGTATGAGTTGTCAGGGTTTTTGAGTGACTCTGATGTCAGCAACATTGCACACAGGGTGATGTCAGACTGGCCCAGGACATATCCCTATCTGGAGTCCAATGGTACTTCGTGCATCAGGTGTCTGGGACAGAACTTCTGGAGCCTGCCTGGGCACCCTGAGTATGACGACCATTTTGATCCTGCAATGAGGTCATATATGTTACACAGATACTCAGACATAAACACAATGGTAGAGGACTTCTGCGAAGAATACTTAAATCGAACTCCAGAGTATGTCTCAGACATTGCCACACCAGGCTTTAACATCGTAACGTCTGACATCACAGAATCATACTGGCACACTGATGGTGCATTATACAGAAAAATGCCAGACATCGACCCAGATAGAATCATAACCATAGGCATACCCATACAGTGTGATCCAGAATCACACACAGAATTTAAACTGAGTGAGTCAGAAACATATAAATTAAAGTTTCAGCCTGGCACAATGCTGATATGGCCAGGCAGAAAACTACACAGATTCGGGTGTCAGACTGTTCAGTCAGATCATTACCGCATAACATATCAGGCTCACATATACGATGACTCTGACAGAGCCCTGATACATTTTTAAAGTTTAATTATTAAAGTAAATTGCTATGGTAACGTCATGGTCAAATCTGATGTGATTAGTCATGACTCCAAATATTGCATTGTCACACTCGCCAGCTGGTATGGTCATAATTTTATGATAATCTGTTATTAAACATCCTGTGGGTACGACTATGACATTACACTGTGCATGATCACATCTGTGATCAAGCTCTGTTGCACTATGCTGATGCAAGGGTGCCATCCATACCTGCGCTGGGTGCCATATCTTCCAGGAGTGCTGGACACTGAGTGGTAGCCAGTCAGCTCTGGGTGTGATGTTGTAATATGCTAATAAATTCATGGTAGTCCATGTTCACATAGGGCTCGGGTTCTGGTGGGGTAAGGTAGTCTATGTTAGGATTGTTTGTGATTAAATCACAGATGTCTGGAGTAAACTTTTCTGTGCCATGGAAACTGTTACGACACTCAATGTGTGGAAAATTATTACTAATAACTTCATTTAATGCACTCTGTCCCTGATGCATTTGTCTGAGATTCTCCATGCGCTTAACATAGTGCGGGTCTGTGATGATACTCTTAGTCATTTCAGGAGTATGACTCCAAAACCATGGCACATCTTGTGGGAAATGTTTTAAAATATAATCTCTGTATGCCAAATCCCAGTTAAAATGATAACTTATCTGCCAGGAACTTTGCCCTGCATTGTTGTAATCACTCAGCCAGTATACAGGTACTTCTCCCAGGCCAGTAATAACACATACATCGTCACCATAATGTTGGGCTATGGCATGTCTGAGCCATGCCAGCATGCCTGATCTGATGTCACAAAATCCATGCTGAGTAACTAACTCAGGCCATGACGGTGATGTTTTGCCAGTGAGCCAGTCACTCAGTCTGAGCCAGGCTTTTTGTGTACTGGGATTCTCTCGGGTGCTATTGTTTCTGGAGTATATCTGATCGATCTTTTCTAGTTGTTCAAACTCATGGTGATTGAGATCGTCATGTAACATCAAAAATATGGGTTCTATGTCAACGTCAGTATCCAGGCTGGTTCTGAATATCAGCTCTGACTTCTGGCCGCCTGACAGCATCATCATGATTTTACGATCTGCATTTTCAGTGCCTATGTGTGATATGGTATCACATATGGCATCATATATACTGAGATCATTCACTCTTTCACACTCTGTGTGAATGCGTCTGGCTCTGATCGAATCGAGCTCCAGCCAGGGGAATGTAAGCCAGTGTGATGTCATAGCAATATTTAATTACAGAGGTGTGATCCATCTGAATATATAGGTATGGCCGTATTATTAACGAAAATAATTGTTGACTTCAGCAAAATATGTGCTATAATTGTATGGTAGTATCAATTATTAACTAAGGATGTGACATGAAACATGATATTCGTACTGTAGAGTATAACATGAGCCTGGAAGAGATCGGTGAGCACATGGGCTTGACCCGTGAGCGTGTCAGACAGATCCAGAACGAGGCGCTCGTGAAGCTCAAGAATGGGCTCTTGGAGAAGGGTTATACTTCACAGGACTTTTTACAGGTGCTGGGCATGAAGGCTGATGCTGATAGTGAGGAGTTTATCTGCAACCTGAAGCGCACCAAGGACCAGTAAAATGCATGACGCGCTCTGGGCACCAGTAAATACCAGCATGAAGAACTTAAATCAGATGACTAAGAACGAGCTTGTGGAATTAGTCCGAGATAAAGAAGTTATCATCGCTGACCTCAATGCCAGAATAGACGAGCTAGAGAAGATGGCCATTAAATCAGAAGCCCATCCTCTGAACGCTGACACCTCCAGACTTTTATCAACCATGAGCCAGAGAATCAAAACTCTGGAGGAGCAAGTGGGCAGTGAATCCTAATCAACCAGACACCGAACTAGATCCCACAGACACCATCGTTAATGAAGCCACAGGCACAGAATACACTGTGGCAGAGATCGAAAACTCTAGTCGTATTGTAAAGTCAGTAACTCCATACTATACAGCAGACTGGTACATCAAGTGGATTGCTAGTATCATAGTATTGTTTGCTGTGGCAATACGCAGTAGCGGCGTGCCTGAACTACAAATATGGGATATATTCCTGTCATGGGTAGGCGCCGCTATGTGGGCAGTGGTGGGCTTTATGTGGAAAGACAGAGCTATACTATTATTAAATGGAGTATTGGGACTCATGTTATTTTCAGGTTTAATCGCAGAGTTTTTTGCATGAAGCGTGATAGTATTGTACATGGTGTTACATTAATACTGGGTATTAGTATCATATGTGGTTGTTTGCTGGCAGCCTTTCTGGCACAAGCACAGAACCCCAATCGTCCAGAGCATGTCAACGATGATGTGGTATGCATCAACGCTGTGGCACTGAGCTTCTACTATCACAACACCACTGATTTAGATACTCTACAGGCTGGCATCTGGAGTATTATATCAGACCCCAGAATAGACGACAGTCAGACATACGTCTACCTGACTGTGTTCCATACTGTACAGCAGGTAGCACACAATATCAGAGATCGTGCTGAGCCATTTGCTGAAGGCGAAGAGGAAAAATTCTGGATTAATGCCTTAAATCTGATGAATTCAGAGTGTGAACAGCTTCTCATGGAGCAGAGGTTCCCTAGCATTAACTAAATAAAATTATGAAAAATACACTACACATAACATTAGCCCTAGTCCTGAGTTTATTTGCTACAGGAAGTTCTGCACAAGACTATCCAGACAGTGACCTCAAACTGTTCATAGAGTCACCGGGTGAATTAACTACCAATGCCAACATAGGCAGTATTCGTGGCTGGGCAGTACACCCCAGTGACAAGGTCCTATATGTGGATATCTATGTGGATGACGAGTTTACATTTAGTGTGCCTGTGGGCGGTGCCCGCAAGGATGTGGAAGATGCCTACCCAGACTATTACCAGAGCAGATTCTCAGGCTGGAACCAGACTGTTAACTATAAAAACATGCAGACTGGATATCACACAGCAGAAGTTGTGGCATACACCGAGTTTGGTGGCTATAATAGTAAGACTGTGGAATTCTGTGTGACCAGATTTACCAAGGAATTCATATCAGACCCCGAAGAAATCAAACTATGGATGACAGAACGATTCCATGTGTGGCATGACCGCATGGTGTTTGAAGGCGTAGAGATCGAAGACAGACGCTGGAACATGGAAATAACCTGGTCAACCGCTACCCAATCATTTGAAATAACCCAGACCACAGTGTATGAATATATCGATGAATACACTACCTATGAATGCACACCGGAGTAAATTGTGACTGACAATCTATGGCATCTTGTATTTGTGTATGGCACATTAATGCAGAAGGCTGGCACCATCAGAAGTCTAAACAAGTTTGGTCCTGACGCAGAGTTTGTGAGTGACACCATGACTAGTAGCAACAGTTTTGATATGTTGGACCTAGGACACTTTCCTGGTGTTATTGATAAGATGTCAGGCAACCGTGTGGCAGGCGAACTATGGAGAGTGACATCTGATGTATTTAAACAGTTGGATGTCATAGAAGGATATCCAGACTTTTATACCCGTAAAATGATACCCACAGAGCATGGCATAGCTTGGATGTATTATTTGCCAGAAAGTCATCATAATTATGGCACACCTATTAGAGAAAAACAAGGAGTAGTATCATGGTTCGATTCATTACCGCAGTATGCGTAAGTTTATTAGTTGCAGGATGTGCTGGAGGAAGCCTAAAGCCCACAGTACCTAGCAGAGATGACGGACGCAAAGCGTGTCCAACATCAGAAGGCACTATCATAGACATGGTGGAAGTTACCATAGAAGGACCCACAGAGATTGCACAGGGTGCTGGAGCCGCATTTGGTGGCTATGTGGGTAACCGTGCCAGTAAAGACGAGTCAGAAGTAGTAGAGGCTCTGGCTACTGGTGTGGGCGCAGTGTTGGGTAGCATGGCCGGAGATGCCGCAAGCAAAAACGTCATGAGTCGTAACGGCGTAGAGCTCATGGTGCATGTCAAAGGCACCACATACAGTATTGTGCAGGAGTGGGATAGCAATCAGCCCTATCTGGTGGGACAAGACGTCTGGGTAGTGGGCAGTTTAACACAGCCTAAAAATAATAACTGGAATAATCGCTATGGTAAAAACACAAATAATACTTGTACCTCAGGCATCAGAGTATTAATTAAAAAGTGAGATTTTTTATTGCCACAGACCCTGGTAAGTTCCAGAAGCACGACTGTGAACAGTATGGTGACTGGTACTTCTGGTCAGACTCAGAGGTTATGATATGGCAAGGCCCAGACTATATGGTACTCTATGCAGGGTATCTGATAGAAGGTGATATCACTCAGGCATGTGAAACCTGGAGTTTTGACACTGCAAACGGAAACTTCTTTGCTATCAAGCTCACACCCACAGACTCAGACATAGTCTTAGACTATTTCCAACAGCATAAGATATTTGTGGCTCACAAGTATGGCACAGAAATAACTAACTGGTTGCCATACATGACTATTCATCCTTCAGACCAGGTCAGACGATGTTTGGGTGAGGGCAGAGAGTTAACACCAGACAAATCAGTCACATTCTATGACCATATACATACTCATCAGCCTGACTACGACTATTGGCGTGATAGTCAGACTGCCCTGGAAACAGAGTCATGGCCAGACCTGGATGAGCTAGCAGATTATATCCATTCATGTATGACCCAGCATAGTGACGTAATCAAAGGATTATATCAGAAAAGATTTATTAGTTTAAGCGAAGGCATAGACAGTGTGTTACAGAGTCAGTATTTTTCAGACGATCCACAATATATGTACAATGTTGTGCCCTGCAGAGCTGGCGAACATGGCAAAATCTGGAAGTCAGACACTGCTAAAAACTTTGTAAACGTAACTACTGACCAATATGATACTGATCATGGCATACCAGACGTATTTGAGTATTTGCATGACAGTTCCAGCAGAACAGTGGATGCTTTGCCCACTATGAAACAAATTTTTAAAGCCCAGCCTGATGTTGTGTTATATGGCGTCAACGGTGATGAGATGTTTTTCAAGAGTTTAAACGCTCAGCTGTGCTTGATGCTAATTACTAACGGCGATGTCACAGTAAGTGACATTGATGCCAAGCGTAATCACTATGGCGCAACACTGAGTTTGGGTACTACTCTCATGAGTTCTGATTATATTGATCTATGGTTTCGAAACAAACCCACGGTTACAGAAGCTCATGCCAGATTAATAGATGAAATGACTCCCAAGACATATAACAGGCACATTGCCTGTAACTGTGATGTCGTCACAACTAGTTTATACAATGACAGACGTATATATCATGAAGTATTTAAAACACCACAGAGTCATCTCATGGGCGATGTCATGAACATACCCATACAGAGAAAACTATTACTTAAAAATGATTACAAATTATTCAGGACGCCCTACAAGGATGCAGTGCTTGCGTCATGGCAAGGCATGAGATATGTCATTCCCGAAGCCACACTAGACAGAGACACCCAACAAAATATATGAAAACTAAATTTAAAGTAGCATACATGTCATGTGCTAAAACATTTGGTGAATTAAGCCACTGTGAAAGAGCTAAAGTAGGCTGTATCATTGTGAAAGACAATCGTATTATCAGCATAGGCTATAACGGCATGCCTTCAGGCTGGGATAATTGTTGTGAGGATATCTACATAGAGCCAGACGGACACAGTAGTAGTATAAGATCAAAGCCTGAGGTTCTACATGCAGAAGCCAATGCCATTGCTAAACTAGCACAGAGTGCTGAGAGCGCGTCAGGTGCCAGTCTGTTCTGTACACACATGCCTTGCATGGATTGTGCTAAATTAATCCATCAGTCAGGCATATCAGAAGTATATTATGACATAGATTATCTGGCTCGCAAAGGGTCAGGTAAAGAATTTATGATTAAATCAGGAATAAAAACAGAGCAAGTTTGTGACTCCTGACATTTTACAACATCAGAGCTCTGTAGAAAAATATTTTGCACATGTCTGGAATTGGGACCAGGGTATCATAGATTTCATTAAAAAATTTCTGGAGAATCCTGACGTCTTGCATGTCTATGACTGGGGCACAGAACACATCCCCATGCTTGGGCAAACATGTCATGAAGTTCAGGATCTCATGGACAATTGTCAGAAATTATTTTCAGACAGACCAGAAGTCAAAAAAAACCTCAGAGGCATATCAGGTTGCTATCGATCTGGGCCCCATGATAATCACTGGCACAACAACCTCAAGTTAAGTAACTTAATGAGCCTCATGGATATATCATATGTGCCTCACTATTTGTGGCACAGAGATTTTGAAGCTGGTCTTAACAGACAGGAAATGTGGGAACAAACTTGTAATCAGAGACCATTCCGGCTGTTCAGTTGTCTGATGCATCATGGTCATTATCATAGATTAGTGGCACTAAATGTTTTAATTAACAACGGACTTATTAAGAGTGGATGGTCAGATATAAGCATAGGAATTCAACATCCTGATGATCATTATCCAAGTTACATAAGTTTTGGGAATAGTGATAGGGCATGGAACAATATAGTTGAACTCCTGGAAGCTCCCAGTATCCCAAAAGAATTTAGAAATATTCTACCATATGCCAGACATTTTTTTCCTGACAGAGTCATGAACGCAAGCCATGCAAGCAGGGAATTGGCAGGTGAATATTATCCAGAATGTTTGTTTGATATAGTAGTTGAGTCCACAACACAAACAAGTTTTTTTACTGAAAAAACTTTTAAGCCATTGTTTTATGGTAAACCATTTGTTATCCTGGGCGCTATAGGACAAAATACCATCCTCAGAGACTGGGGTTTCGAAACGTTTGATGAATACTTTGATCTGAGCCAGGACGCTAATCCAGCCCTGAGATATAAGTTTCACGACTGGAAAGCAAATGATTGGGAGAGCTTTCATAATCACTACGAAAAAATATTTAGAGAAAACAAAAGATCTTGCTTCTAATCCTAAAGTAGCTAAACAAAGAAAATTTTATCAAGAAAGACTTTTTAAAGATGAAGTTTTATACAGTGCAAGGAGAAGCTGGTGTTTGGGATTTAGGAAATCAATTCCAAAAAAACTTAGCTTTAAAATGGTTTGGGAGTGTAGATCCAGATAATAAGCATGTAAAAGAAAGTAGAAAAGTAACAGAAACTGAAGGAGCTAACACAGCGAAAAATCTTAGAAACAGACAGTTGCGTCAAAAAGTAAATAGTGGTAATGCAACTGTTCAAGAGCAAAACCAACTAAGAGATGATATTAGAACTTGGTTACGTAATTCTCATGATTTACAAACTAGAAAATATGGTGACGTAACTAGATTATGGGGTGAGCACTCGGGACCAGCAACTAATGCTATGACTCAAGAGATGTCAAGGTGGTTAAACTCGCCAGATGGTTTAAAACAGTTTGGAGTAATACCACCAAAAAGCGGTCAGTTCCAAATAGGAAATAGAGGTCAAGTAACTATAATTTACCCTGGCGATACAGATGATAATGGTGATCCTAAAGTAGAAGCAACACAAATTGTTTTTAAACCTGGTGAGAAATTTGACACTAAACAAAATTATAATGCTATACTTAATTACAATACTAAGCAAGAAAGATCAGACGCTAATTATGTAGATAATCCCACCGATGATCCAGATGGATTATTCTAAAACTAATTAAATAAAAATATATGGTGCCACAAGTTACAGTTGAAGAGTTTTTAACTAGATATCGTAATAAACATAACGCTTATTATGATATTGCTGATGATATTCTTATAGAAAAAGTATTGGAAAAATACCCAGTATATAAAGATAAACTTACAGATTACGCTTCTCCTGAAGTTAAAAAACTTGTTAAGGATAATAACCCTTGGTTAGATAACGTTAAACTTGAAAATCCATGGGGTAAATCTTTTGAAAATTCTTCTTTACTTCCTCAAAATTCAGGGATACAAAAATCCATGATGGCTGAAGACATGCGTGAAACCGTCAATGCAAAGATGGAAAGGCAAAGAGATGTAATAGCTGCTTTTAAATCATTAGATCCAGATTCTCAAATAATTTCAAACGTTGATGAACAAGGCGAGGGTTTAGACGACGGAGAGTTTGCTATAGACACTAGTGTTGGAAATAACAATTTAACAGACGGCCCAGAATTGTATATTAATGAGTATAGTTTAGATCCTGCTATTAGAAAAAGACAACTAGAAGATTTACAAAAAAGGTGGAGACTTGAACCTAAAAGAATAGAAGACCAAAGAATAAAGCAAACTAAACTAGCGTTAGCTGGTCAACCAGTAGATCAAGCTTTACAGTTAGAACAATACTCTAATTCTCAAGCCACAATGCTTGGCAACCAACTAGGTTCAGCAGATCTAGACCCTAATCTTCAGAACTTAAGCGTAGATGAACAGTCAGAAGAAATACAGCTTAGAAACCAAATGAATGTCGGATCATCTAGCAAAGAAGACGCTGGAGATTTAAGAAGAAATAACTTAATAGTAGACGAATTTGAAGCTCAATATGGACCAGGTGTATCAGATACTAAAACATTATTTGGTGGATTAAACTATAGAGAGACTGTTCAAAATCCTGAAGCGTTTTCTCAATGGCTATATGATGCTAAGTCAGGAAAAATACAAGCATTTGCATATGATAGAATACTAAAAGGTGGTCCAACCCCTGAAATGATTGTATATGCTAATAAAAAATATGGAGCTACTAGTAAAGAGGAAGTAGCTGAAAAAATATCTGAAGATCCTAATAGTCCTTGGGCTGATTATTTTTTTCCTATAGAAAGTTATGAATCTACACATAAAATGGGAGTAGACAATAGACCATTGTTAAAAAATGGTTTAGCAAATCCTAACTTTCAAAAAAATATATATTATTCAAATGCTCCAGCTAAAGGTATTCCGTGGAGTACTTGGAACACTTTAAGTAAAGAACAAAGAGCAGAAAGAATAAATAAGGGTGAAGGAAACATGACTCAAATAGAAGAAGTTAGAGATCCTTATAAAAATTTTTACGATACTTTCGATAATGAAGCTACAGATGAAGTTATTAGTGTTCTTAAATCTGGGCAACCTGCAAATGTAAATGAGTATGAGGCTTTAGCAAAATTCTTTACAAATAAAGTTGATAAAAAAGGAAATTCTTTAGCTTTTGTTGATTATGATAGAGGTAATTGGGAGACTTTTACAAATACTTTACATGCTCAAGCTTCAACGCTTATAGGTTCTAATAATTACAATAGAACTATTAGAGCTGAAAAACAGAGGGCTGAAAACAATTTAGAAGACTGGTGGGATTCTATAAAGAATAACGATACAGTCATTGAGTACATGTCTAGATTATCACAAGCAGGAGGGAAAAGCGAAAGAGAAAAACTAATAATTGAACAAGGTTTTGAAGAAGATCCATCTGAGCAAAGAGAAGTTTTGTATTCTCAAGAAGAACTAAACAGACCACTAAGCCCTAAAGAAGCAGAAGAGATTAGAGCAGCAGCAGAGCGAGGTGAAGATCCTATGAGATTTAAAGTTCCTAAAGATAATAAGAAATATCAAAAAGAAAAGTCTTCACAATTTATAGCTAATCAAGCTGATAAGTTAATGAGTGACTTAGATAAATTAGATGCAGAAGTTATTGATGAAGGTTTAAGCGACACGTGGGACTTTCAATACGACAACTTATTTAATGAGGCGGGAAATATAGATGCTTACGACAAAGCAGGTGTGGTGAAAGATGAAATACCTGAAGGTGCTTATACTGGTCCTGGCAGCGTATATAATCTTGGTTTAGATATTGTAGACAATGAAGGAATAACAGATTTAGAAGGCGCTAAAAATACAAGAGATCAGTACTATTATGAATTAAGAGATTTAGCTAGAATAATAAGTAATAAGGCTGGTGAAGTAGGAAGCGAACGTTATGAAGGAACTGTTGCTAACATTGTTGGAAAACTAGCAACTGAAATAAATGACTACAGAGGTTCTAAAGATACTTGGACAAACGATATAGAAAGATTAAACAATTTTGCTAATACTGGAGAGTTTGGAGATGATTTTAGATTACTTAGAAGTTCTCATCCGTTGGCAAAACAATTTAATGAAACACTTAGAAGGTTACAAGCTATACATGAAGTAGTTAGATTAAATAGAGATCCCTTTAGCACTGTAAGAGAATTTGATGAAAGAGGAAAAATTAGCGGGACTCTACAAAGTATAGGTTCTACATGGGACAAAATGTTCACCAAGTATGATATGTTTGATGCTATCGGTGGTGGAGCTGCTGAAATAGGTAATGATGAAAGAGCTCAAGAGATAAACAATTATTTATCTACTGCTAGATTTGATACACATGATGAACATATTAAAGAAAGGTTACATCAAGGATGGGATCAATGGACAGTGGAAACAGTGGCAGGACTAGCTCCTTTAGTTGCTGAGGTTATGTTAGTTGAAGTTGGTGGTGGTAATGCAGCTTTAGCTCACATTGCTAGTTGGGCTAATAAAGCAAAAACAGTTGGAAGAGGTTCTAAACTTTGGAACGGATTAGTTACATCTACATTTGGAGGTGCTAGAAATTGGCATACTACAGCAATGCACGGCACTAGATATTTAAAACCTAGCGGTGCAAGCGCAGTGGGCGAGTTGATTAAATTGGGAGCTGCTGATGAAATAGGTAACTTTACCTATGGCAGAGAAAAAATGGGATTAACTTTTGGTGCTAGCATGGGATACGGTATGTCTTTTGCAGAGAGTTTAATGCAGTCTAAGCTAGGTAGAAAAGTACCTTTTTTAGTTCCTATAATGCGAAGAGTGTCTGAAAGTAGAGCTGTACCTAGCAGATTTTTAGGATATCAAGGTCAAGCTGCTTTAGGTGCTGGTATAGGTTTTATGTCCATGCAAGTTGCTGAAGCTGGTCAAGGTTATGCTAACCAATTACTAGGTGATGGTGAATATGATTTAGCACATCAATTAGCTCAAATGAAAGACTTAGATTTTGTTTTAGGTCAATTTATGGCTTTAAGGTTATTAGGTATGAGACCTAACAAAGTGTATGATGGATTAAGCAAAGATATACACTACATGTTTAATGGGCCATATACGGAGTATAATGGTGCTAAAAAGTCTTTAGGTATAGTAAGTGATAAACCTATTGATGGGTTATATGAAACAAAGAGTGATAAATATGAAAGTGTTGATGATCTTTACAACGCTAAAGCAGATGAAGTTCTTAATGATTCTAAGTATAGTAAAGACTATGATAGCAATGGATATATAAAAGAAAATTCAGAGCTATATAATAAAATGAGTGAACTAGCTGAAGCAAAGTCTACTGTAGAACAACACGCAGACTTAATGCTAGCTAAAGATTTTGCTGCAAAAGATCAAGCTAAGAATGGATCTTTAAATAAATATAAAAACAATTTATACTTACTTAAAAAAGATTTAACAAATGGTGACATGCCTTCACCAGAATTAGCAGAATGGGTTGGTCAAGGAAATGTAACTCCAGAAGTGCTAGCTGAAACCTTAGGAGAATCTAAAAGTTTTGCTGAAAGATTTATAAATGAACAAGGGTTCGTTATGGAGTATGCTTCAAGAAGTGGAGTATATAGCAATAGTAAGTACAGAAATAAAGTTATTAAACAAGCTCAAGACTATATAGGTTTAAGGTTTCAAGAAGCTTCTTTAAAAAGATCTAAGGAAAATGCAAAAGAAGGCGGCGCTCTTATAGATAAACAACTAGAAGAAAATAAAAAAGCTCAAGATGAATTGTATTTTGGAGATAAAGATAAAGGCATATTAGGTTTAGATCCTTCATCTGAATATAGTTATTTTAATGAAACTCTTGGAGAAAGAACTGAAATGTTTGAAAAATCTAATGAAGCGACTAGACAAACATTAGAATATTACAAAGAAAAAGGTGGATCTCAAGGTGCTGAACTAGAGGTTTTAGGACCCGAAGAAATGAAAACAAAATTTCCTAACGAGTACAAAGCTGAAGCTGATGGGTTTTTTCACACAGAAAAAGACGGTAGTGTTAAATTAATAGTAAATAAAGAAATAGCTATTGAAAGAAATCCTGCAACTGCTAGTCATGAACTTTTTCACTGGACCGCTCAAGGCGCTTTTAAAAATGCAGAAGGTAAAGTAACTGCTGAAGGTAAAAAAATATTAGACACTTGGTTAAATACGTTAAGTAGTCAACAACTTAAAGCTATAAATACTAGAATAAATAAGCAGTATAAATATAAAAAAGGTAGAAAAGGTAGAGAGAAAGATGCTAATTTTTATGAGGAGCACGTGCCTATATTTATTGATGCTCTAAGTAAAGGCGAAGTTAATTTACCGCCTGATTTTGCTAAAACTAAAATAGGTGAAAAGCTACAAGAAATATTTGGCAATGAATTAAATATTGATTTATCCACTCCAGCTGGTATCACATTTATGGTTGGCGCTATCAACAAGCAAACTAGTCGTGGGAAAATAAATCCAACAATCAAGAAGTTTGTTGACGAAAAAGTAAAGAGTGAAGACGTTGTTGAAGAGACCGTTGAACCTGGTGAAGAAGTTGTTAAAGAACAAGTAGAAGTTGAAGAGC
>WLWG01001341.1_pt1 | contig 22415 bp, 20 predicted proteins | sample 6712871 | NCBI WGS metagenome assembly WLWG01 (sample SAMN12718693, study PRJNA515312) | sponge metagenome | isolation source: marine sponge | host: Mycale hentscheli | place: New Zealand: South Island, Marlborough, Capsize Point | collected 2003-05-01
GAGTGTGGCTTTGAACGCAGTAATGTCAGCCGCTTGGCTGATTGGGTAACAATAAAAACCAACAGGAATATCACGCTTGAAGCCACGCAGTTGGATTTCATTTTTCACCGTTGGGTTGCGCTCCAGACGGGCTAGAGTGACTAGATTCATGTAATGAAATGCTAATTCCGCAAGCTCAGGGATGAGAGATTGAAGGAAGATGATCGTTTTATCTGGTTCAATTCCAACAGCCAAATAATCTAACATAACTTCGATGATATTTTGCTGGATTTTTTTTGGGTTGCCTAAATTGTCTGTCATTGCCTGTAAATCAGCAATCATTACAAATTGTTGATGCTGCTGTTGTAAGTGAATACGGTTTTGTAAAGAACCAATATAATGTCCTAAATGTAATGGGCCGGTAGGACGATCACCGGTCAAAATGGTTGCCATCATGAAACCTGCTGTAAAAGTTATATGAAATGAAGGATCGATAAAATAAATGTTAACTGGAATGAAATGGCGCTAAGCGCCAAATGTGCAAGGCGATGGAATGGATGAGTATGAAAGTGTTGAGATAAAAATGCATGGTGTGAAGTTGATTTCTCAGGCAATCACTTAAGGTTTTTCATTCTAAACAACAAATGAAATAATGTCACTTGTTTGTTGTTTAGAATGTAATTCAGGGGACAGTATACTTAATTTCCGAATTTCTTTTGTTCATTGCAGCGATTGGATTTGGGGAATCACTATAGTGATCTGACTCAAGAAGACGAATCAGCCACATTCTCAGTAAATTTACACTCCGGTTGCGGACAAACTTTTTGTTCACCGTGACGTTTGGTGGTTTTTAGTGTGAGAATGGGCCACTGGCATTTGGGACAGGGTTCGGCCAATGGGGGATTCCAAATGGCGTAATCGCATTTGGGGTAGGTCGCGCAACTGTAAAAGATTTTGCCGCGGCGTGATTTGCGTTTGAGTAAATTACCTTGATGACATTTGGGGCAGGGAACTTCAGTGTCTTCGGGTTTTTCGAAAGGTTCGATAAATTTACAGTTAGGGTAATTGCTACAGCCAATGAATTTTCCGTAAGGACCGTGTTTGATCACCAGGTCGTGTTCGCATTTTGGACATTTGCGATCGGCGATCACTTGTGGCTCGTTGCTGGCTTGTTCACCAATATTGGAGGTGTAGTCGCAATCTGGGTAACCAGTACAACCGATGAAACGACCTCGTTTGCCCAGGCGAATGGATAAAGGTTTACCACATTTTGGGCAGGCTTCGTCCATTTGTTCAGTCGTCACTTGACTACGATCCACCGACTGATCAATTTGTTTTACTTGGTTGATAAAAGGATCCCAAAAATCATCGAGTACAGGGATCCATTGTTTTTCCCCACGGGAAATGGCATCCAAAGCATCTTCTAAATTGGCAGTAAAATTGTAATCCACATATTGCGTGAAATATTGAGTCAAAAAGCGATTGACTACTCGGCCCACATCGGTAGGAATAAATCGCTTTTGCTCGAGCACCACGTATTCACGATGCTGCAACGTTTGAATGATCGATGCGTAGGTTGAAGGGCGACCAATGCCATATTCTTCCAAGGCTTTGACCAAGCTGGCTTCGGAGTAACGAGGCGGTGGCTCAGTAAAATGTTGTTCCCCATACAACTTGGTCAGAGGAATGGTTTGGCCTTCTTGCATGATCGGTAACATGCCACCGTCGGTGGTATCGGTTTTGATATCGTCTCGGCCTTCTTGATACACCGCGATAAATCCTGGATTGGCAATGGTTGAACCGTTAGCTCGGAAAATGTTTTTGTCATTGCCACAGATAAAATCAATGGCAACGGTGTCAATGGTGGCATGAATCATTTGGCAAGCGACGGTGCGCTTCCAAATTAAATCGTACAGTTTCAATTGCTCTGCGCTTAGATGATCTTTGAGTTGGGTAGGCGTGCGCATGATCGACGTAGGTCGAATGGCTTCGTGCGCTTCTTGGGCATTCTTGGCTTTGGTTTTGTAACGCCTTGGTGAAGAGGGGAGATTCTCTTTGCCATAGCGTTTGGCGATTAATTCACGGATTTCATCAATGGCTTGATTGGCTAGTGTCACCGAGTCGGTACGCATGTAAGTGATCAACCCCACCGTGCCTTGGCCGATTTCAATGCCTTCATACAATTGTTGAGCGACCATCATGGTGCGTCGGGCGGTAAATCCTAATTTGCGCGCGGCTTCTTGTTGTAACGTTGACGTAATAAAGGGCGCAGCGGGATTGCGTTTGCGTTGTTTTTTATCAATGTGCTGTACAGTCAATTGACCGTTGGCTAATTGACTCAATTCATGTTCAATCGATTGCGCTTGCTCGGCGTTGGTGACGCTAAATTGTGATAGTTTTTCCCCTTGATAATGGGTTAGTTTAGCGATAAATGGTTGGTCGCTAGCAATTAAATCTGCTTTGATGCTCCAATATTCTTGAGAGACGAAACGCTCAATTTCTTCCTCACGTTCGACAATCATCCGCAATGCTGGGCTTTGGACGCGGCCAGCCGATAAGCCACGACGAATTTTACGCCACAATAATGGTGATAAATTAAAGCCAACTAAATAATCCAATGCGCGGCGGGCTTGTTGTGCATTGACTAAATCCATGGAAATTTGACGAGGATTTTCAACGGCGTGGGAAACAGCAGACTTGGTGATTTCGTGGAATACCACACGATGTACCGGTTTGCCGTTTAGTAACTGTCGCTCTTCCATAAGTTGTTGAACGTGCCAGGAAATAGCTTCTCCTTCGCGGTCAGGGTCAGTCGCCAGATAAAGGCTGTCGGCTTTGCGTAGATTTTTGGCAATGGCTTCAACGTGGCGTGCATTGCGTTCAATAATGTCGTAATTCATCGCAAAATGATTTTTGGGGTCAACAGAGCCGGATTGCGGTAACAAATCGCGAACGTGACCATAAGAAGCCATAACGGTAAATTGGTTGCCCAAATATTTCTTAATGGTTTTGGCTTTGGCGGGCGATTCGACAATCAATAAGTGTTGCGACATGTCTATGATCCTGTGCGTAGATAACCTTCTGCTGTGCTCACAAGTAAGCCCATTAATTCTAATTCCGTAAGCGTAGCAGACGTTTGTGCAGCGTCAAAGCCACTACGGTGGATGATTAAATCAAGGGCAGTAGTTTCATAATCCACGGCATTTAATATGGTTTTAAGCGGCTTGGCAAGTTTATTTGCTGATTTTTTCACGGGAGAAATGGTGAGTAATGTTTGCTGCGATTGGATTTCTTCCACAATGTCTTGAGTGGTTTCCACCAGTTGGGCGCCTTGACGGATCAAGGCATGACAGCCTTTTGCCATAGGATTGTGAATTGAACCCGGAAGGGCAAAAACATCACGACCTTGTTCCAGTGCGTGTTGTGCTGTGATTAAAGAACCGCTGCGTTTGGCTGCTTCAACAATGAGGATGGCGTGACTCAAACCACTGATCAAACGATTGCGTCTGGGAAAATGCCAGCGTTTGGGTTGGCATGTGTGTGGAAATTCGGTAATCACCAAGGCTTCTTCAATTAATTTTTGTTGCAATGTTTTGTGTTGGCGAGGGTAAATGACATCCATTCCATTGGCTAAAACAGCAATGGTTTGAGCATTGGCCGATAGAGCACCGCGATGACTGGCGGCATCGATACCTAACGCTAAGCCACTGACAATGGTTAATCCGGCTTGGGCTAATGTGTGAGCAAATTGAAAAGCATTGTCTTGACCCATGGCGGTTGGTCGACGGCTGCCAACCATCGCTAACGCGGGTAATTGACACAACGATAATCGTCCTGCAAGAATTAAAATGGCTGGATAATCGTGAATTTCTTTTAACAGAGCGGGATAGCGATCATCGGTGGCTGTCAAAATGTAGTGTTGGGGATGCTGAGCCCAAGTCAACATGTTTTCAAGCAATCGCCAAGGTGGTTTCACCAATGCTTGCAAAATAGTTTCTGATAAATTGAGTGGATTACGAGACAGGTAACGACGATCAAAGTACATGGTCGCATCCGGTTGATTTTGAATGAGGATGTTAAACAATGAACTGTGAATGCCTGGGGTATTCCACAAGGCCAGTTGGTGCAAGGTTAATGAATTGCTGGTTGGCATAACGTAACGTCCTTGTTAGTGATGCGTGTAGAGGAGGTATGCTAAGATTTTAGGTTGGTTTTGTCAAACCGTACTTTTTGACACAGGCAAAATCTGCAATTACCATGCCTAAAAATAAAGAAGGTAATAAGGCATCCAGATGGCAATTCGTGACATTATTTTTATTCCAGATCCAAGGTTACGTCAGGTTTGTGATCCGGTGACTTCCGATGAGTTTGATGATGCACTGCAAACATTGATTGATGATATGTTTGAGACAATGTATCACGCACCTGGGGTGGGACTTGCCGCCAATCAAATTGGTATCACCAAAAGCCTGGCAGTGATTGATGTGGTTGGTTCAGAACAACCTGCTGATCAATATGTGATCATTAATCCAAAAATTATCGATAGCAAAGGCGAAGTAGGGATGAGTGCCGGTTGTTTGTCAGTACCGCATCAAATGATTGGTACGGTTAAACGAGCTGAATGGGTGAAAGTGGCGGCGTTGGATCGGTTTGGCAATCCCATTGAGTTAGAGGGCGATGGTTTGTTCGGTCATTGTCTGCAGCATGAAATTGATCATTTAAATGGAATTGTCTTCGTGGATCGATTATCAACATTAAAACGTGAACGGATGTTGGCGAAAATCGGTAAATTGGATCGTCTCATTACCAAGCAATCCACTCAAGATTCTCAATGAATATTGTTTTTGCTGGAACACCCGCTTTTGCTGTTCCTTGTTTGCAGGCGCTCATTGATTCTGATCATCAAATTATGGCTGTTTATACACAGCCGGATCGTCCAGCCGGTCGCGGGCGGCGGTTAACCGCCAGCGCGGTGAAACAATTGGCATTGCAGTATCAATTACCGGTTTGTCAGCCAACTCGTTTATCGGATGAAATGATACAGTCTACGGTTGCCCAACACGAAGCGGATTTATGGGTGGTGGTGGCGTATGGATTGTTGTTACCTCCGAGCATGTTGACCCTGCCGCGATGGGGTGCAATCAACGTGCACGCATCCTTATTACCTCGGTGGCGCGGTGCGGCGCCGATTCAAGCGGCTATTTTGGCTGGGGATAGACAGACCGGCATTACCATTATGCAAATGGATGAAGGGTTGGATACCGGGGCGATGTTGGCGGATGTTCGTTGCACTATTGAGCCGCAGGAAATAGGACAAACATTGCATGATAAATTAGCGAAGTTAGCACCGTCGATTTTGTTAGAAGTGATTGATCAATTGAGCAAGGAAGCGCTGGTTGCTCACGCGCAAGAGGAACGATTAGCCACTTACGCGGCTAAAATTACCAAACAAATGGCACGGATTGATTGGCGTCAATCGGCTGAGCAAATTGATCGTCAAATCAGAGCGTTCAACCCATGGCCGGTGGCTTTCAGTGACATTGCCGGTCAAACCGTACGGATTTATCAAGCACAGCCACTTGACCAGCAAACTACAAAAGCAGGTGAAATTCTACACGTAAGCACCGCAGGTATTATAGTGGCGTGTGGCACAGGATGTTTGCAATTGCAACAGATACAATTGCCAGGCAGTCAGCCTTTGCCCGTTGCTGAAATAATTAAAGCCCCTCGATCTTGGTTAGTCACAGGACATTGTTTTCAATGAATCGACTACACTTTCTTATATCCGCTGTTGAAATATTCACCTTGGGGAGCGACGGTGATGAAAAAAATTCTAATGATCAGTCTTACCATCAGTTTATTATTGATGAATCACGGTAGTTGGGCGAAGCAAAGTTGGCAGAAATGGGTGAATGATTTGCGAGTGGAAGCCATTGAGCAAGGCATTGATCCTGGATTGTTTGATGAAGTATTTTCTGGATTGACACCCAATCAACAAGTATTACGGTTTGATCGGACCCAGCCAGAAAAGCGATTAACCTTTACCAAGTATCGTAATACGCGTGCCGATAGTTATCGAATTCAACTGGGCCAAAAAAAATATAAAAAATATCGTAAGTTGCTAGAGAAAGTAGGAAAAGACTTTGATGTTGACCCTTGTTTCATCACTTCTTTGTGGGGATTGGAAACCAGTTATGGGCATTACATGGGAAATTTTCCAGTGATCAAATCATTGGCAACCTTGGCTTATGATTCACGCCGCAGTCAATTTTTTCGTCAAGAATTATTGTATGCTTTGGAAATTTTAAATGATGGGCATGTAACGCAAGATAAATTCAAAGGCGAGTGGGCGGGGGCGTCCGGACATCCTCAATTCCTGCCTTCCAGTTGGCATAACTTTGCGGTGGATTACACAGGTGATGGACGTAGGGATATTTGGACTAGCCATGCCGACGCATTTGCATCGATAGCCAATTATTTAAAGCAAAATGGATGGCAAAGTGGACAACCTTGGGCAATACAAGTGAAATTACCAGCTAAATTTGATAAACGATTGGAAGGCAAAGATAAAACAAAACAAGTCAGTGAGTGGGATGAGTTGGGTGTGCGGTTGATGGATGGTGATCATTTACCATATCAAAATTTATCCGCTGCTATTGTGGTACCACATGGTGGCCCTGCCTTTTTAGCGTTTGAAAATTTCAAAGTCATTATGAGTTATAACAATTCAATTTATTATGCGGGAACGGTGGGGTACATGGCGGATAAAATCTGCCGTCGGTGAATGCAATAAATGCTGAATAAACTGAATGTGTTGCGCAAGCGCGCCTTGGTTGGCGCGCACTACCTGCCAAGCACGTGTACCCAGAGTTTGTCGTTGGTTTTCATCGGTGATCAATTGACGCACATTTTCAATCAGTTGCTCAGGAGTTGTTACGACAGACAAAGCGTTTGCTTGTGTTAACAATTGATGAATGGCGGTGAAGTTAAAGGTATGTGGGCCAGTGATCACTGGCAATTTTAATGCCGCCGGTTCTAATAAATTGTGTCCCCCATGTGCTATCAAACTGCCGCCAACAAAAGCGACATCACTGGCAGCATACAATAACATTAATTCTCCCATGGTGTCGCCAACCATAATATCGGTGGTTGGTGTGAGTGTTTTCATTTGACTACGGTTTGCCACTTGCCACGGGTGCGTTTGACACAGCTGAGTTACTTCGTGAAATCGTTCAGGATGTCGCGGAACCAATATTAATAGTAAATCGGGGATGTATGATTTCAACTGGGTGAAAGCGGTTAAGATTTTTTCTTCTTCACCGGTGTGTGTACTGGCGGCAATCCAGACTGAGCGTGTCTCCCCCCACACACAGCGCAATTGCTTGGCGCGGATGGTCAAATCAGTGGGAATGGTGAGATCAAACTTAATATTGCCGGCCACAACTATTTTTTGTGAGGGCGCTCCCAATTGACGATAGTAATCGGCATCTGCCTGTGCTTGGGCGGCAAGCAGGGAGAGTTTTTCTAGCATGGGACGTGTGAGATAGCGGATCCAGCGGTATCCTCGATATGATTTTGGTGATAAGCGAGCGTTGGCTAATAAAATAGGAATTTGATTTTTGGCTGTGTAGTGAAATAAATTCGGCCACATTTCTGTTTCCATAATGATCAATAACTTAGGTGACCAGCGACGTAATAAGCGTTTGATCGCCATAGGATAATCATAAGGTAAATAATGATGTACCACGCTACTTCCCAGGCGTTCAATAATTTGTTGTGAACCGGTCGGAGTCATGCAGGTCATGGCAATGGTGAGTGTTGGATCTTGCTGTTGTAATTGTTTGATCAGAGGCAAAGCGGCAATGACTTCGCCAACGGAGACGGCGTGTAGCCAAATGTCGATGGGATGTGTCGGGATTGGTATAAACCCAAAGCGTTCTTTGATGCGTTGACCATAAGTTGGTACGTGGCGTGAGCGCCACCACAATCGTAACAAAATAACAGGCAATAAACAGTACAGTAAGAAAGTATATAAAATGCGGATCATATCAAAGTAATGCTATGATAAAGCACGAATCATAACATGGGTGATAAGGGGAGAGAATGCTCAAAATAAGTGTTTTTGCCAAATAACTATTATTTGACACAATTTGGTTGGATACAGGGTTTGGTAAACAATGTTTTAAAGTGGAATATGACTGATAACATTGAATTTCAGTTAAAATAAGCTTAAATTTTATACATGCACTCATATTTTGTAATCTTCTAATTTCTTATGGTCTGGGTAGGTAAAATCATTGGCAGTATTTTCGGCTACTTATTGCTGGGGAATCCTGCGGGTGCATTAATTGGATTGCTGGTGGGCAATTTATTTGATCGTGGATTTAAATTAAATCGGTTGTTAGGAATCGAGGCAGCTTCACGTGGTGTCAATGAATCAGTACATTCCTTATGGTTACAAACATTGTTTCAAGTGATGGGACATTTGGCAAAATTAGATGGGCGGGTGACTGAAACGAATATTGAAGCAGCCAATCGACTCATGCGCAGTTTGGGCCTGAATAGCCAAGAGAGGAAACAAGCCATTGATGATTTCAATCGTGGAAAACAGTCTTCATTTAAGTTGTATCGTTCGGTTCAACAATTACATAGCAGTTGTCAAACCCAGCGATCATTATTAAAGAGTTTTATTGAGCAGCAGTATCAAGTGGCAATGAGCGATGGAGTGCTTTCACTTAAAAAACGTAATGTGTTGGCGTCCATTTGTCGACAACTGGGATTTGAGCCTTTGATTGCCGATATGCATTATCAACAGCAGCAACGTCAACAACAGTCCCAGTATCAGCATCGTTCTTCTTATTCCCATCAGAAAAAATCTTACCAGTCACATCAGCGTACTAACTATTCTTCGCAAAACAGTGGATTGAATTCAGAGTTTAAAGTGTTAGGTCTTGCCGAGACCGCGACCAACGCACAAATAAAAAATGCTTATCGAAAGTTAATCAGTCAATACCACCCTGATAAAATGATGGGAAAAAAATTGCCGGATGAAATGGTGAGTTTTGCAACAGAAAAAACGCGGGTGATCCGCAAAGCGTATGAAAAAATTCGTACTGCACGTGGATTTTAATAATTGACGATCAATTTTGTTTCGGAAAAGAGCACATGAATTGACTGCCTTGACTAAATTTACTGGTGATGGTTAATTTCCCTTGATGGCGCAATAGGACATGTTTGACGATTGCCAAGCCCAGTCCGGTGCCACCGATGTTGCGAGAGCGGCCTTTATCCACGCGATAGAAACGTTCTGTTAAGCGTGGAATATGCTCTTGACTGATCCCAATGCCTGTATCTTTGACTACGAAATGTTTTCCTTTATTATTAGCAAACCAACGAACAGTGATCGTACCACCCTTGGGAGTGTAGCGAACAGCGTTTAAAACTAAATTAGAAAAAGCACTGCGCAATTCAGTTGGCTCACCTTGTAAATTCAAGTCAGGGGTAATGTCAGTGATAAAATTATGCTGCTGTTGGCTGACCAGATGCTGCATCTCATGGCAAATATTTTTGATTAAGTCTGATACGTCCACAGTTTGATTTTGCAATGGATTCATAGGTTTGTGTTCTAAGCGGGAGAGTAACAGTAAATCCTCGACTAAATTTTTCATGCGATCTGTTTGGGTTTGAATGATGCGTAGAATTTTGAGTAATCGCTCATCTTGATCCAAATATAAATCTTGCAGCATTTCAATGTAACCATGCACAACGGTTAACGGGGTACGCAATTCGTGAGAGACATTTGCTACAAAATCTTGGCGTAGTTTATCTAGCTCGTGACTGGCGGTAATGTCTCTGGCGATTAATTGATAATTATCACCATGTGTTAACAAACCCATGATCAAGGTTCGTTTACCACGTTGATAAGGGAGGGTCAATTCAAGGTGGCCATACGTTTCCAATTGGCTAATGAAGTCTCGTTGTCCCACAATATCATCAATAAGTTTGCCTTTGTCTTTGGTTTCTAAATGAAACAATTCTTTGGCAGCAGCTTGCCAACCGGTGATTTGATGTTGTTGGTTGATAGTTAAGATGCCATCGGCAAATTGTTTGACAAGGTGAGACAGCATATCCATATCAGTGATTGACTTCAAAACAATAACCAGAGTTTCGCACCGTTCTAATGTAATGATCACAATGTTGTTTGGCTAGTAGTTTGCGAATATGACGAATGTGAACATCGACGGTTCGCTCGGTAACATGTATATTTTTCCAAACGGTTTCTAATAAAAATTGACGTGAAAATACTTTACCAGGATGACTTAGGAAAAATTCAAATAATTTATATTCAATAGGTCCTGTTTTGACTTTCTGATGATTGATCCAGACTTGTTTTGCATCCAAGTCTAGCTTGACTAAGCCTAATTCAAGCGTGCTAGTAAGTGGTTTCTCATCTTGCTTTGTATCTTGAATGCGTCGTAATACAGTTTGAATTCTCGCAATTAATTCACGAGGAGAAAATGGTTTGACCACATAATCATCGGCACCTGCTTCAAGACCAACAACTTTATTATTTTCATCGGCCTTGGCTGTCAACATAATGATGGGTATGGCTGTGAATTGGTGGGAAACTTTTAGTTGTTGAATTAAATCAATACCTGATGTATCCGGTAACATCCAATCCAACAAGATTAAATCAGGTGGTGACCGCTGAATGGCAGTTAGTGCTGTTGCGACGCAGTCGGCTTCCATGACTTCAAACCCTGCGGTTTGCAAAGCAAACCGCACCATATCTCGAATAGGAACTTCGTCGTCAACGACTAAGATTTTCGCTGACAATGCATTCTCCAACAAGTTAAGAAAACGTTTGTTTTTCTTTAATTTCTGCTAGTGTTTTGCAATCAATACATAAGGTTGCAGTTGGACGTGCTTCCAATCGTCGAATACCAATTTCAACACCACAAGCATCACAATAGCCAAATTCTTGTTCTTGGATGCGCTGCAAGGCTTCATCGATTTTTTTGATTAATTTGCGCTCACGATCACGGGTACGTAATTCTAAGTTAAATTCTTCTTCTTGAGTGGCACGATCAGTGATGTCGGGGAAATTGGCCGCTTCGTCTTTCATGTGGGTAACGGTACGATCAACTTCTTGCATCAGAGAAGCTTTCCAAGATTGTAAGATAGTAATGAAATGTTCTTGTTGTTGAGTATTCATATACTCTTCACCCGTCTTGGGTTGATAGGGTTCGATATCCATTAAATGGCTAAGATCCGTGTTTGATGACCTCAGGGCTTGAATGGTTTCGCTCAAAATAGCACCTTTCATGTTAGTTGAAGTTTGAGTGACCGTCGGTTGTTTACGACTGGTTACGGCTTTTTTAGTGAGTTTAGTAACCGTTGCTTTCTTCTTAGCTGCGGCTTTTGGACTCACAGAAGTTTTTTTCATCGTTGTCGTTGAGTGAGCAGAGGCTCTTGAAGTTGTTGACATTTTTTTTATGCTGGATGGGGTCGCGCTTTTTTTTGTTGTAGTTTTTTTCTTAGCAGTGGAGGTTTTGGCAGCAGCAGTTTTTTTCTTAGCGGCGGAGGTTTTGACAGCAGCAGTTTTTTTCTTAGCGGCGGAGGTTTTGACAGCAGCAGTTTTTTTCTTAGCGGCGGAGGTTTTGGCAGCAGCAGTTTTTTTCTTAGCGGCGGAGGTTTTGACAGCAGCAGTTTTTTTCTTAGGAGAACTCATCGCTTTGCTGGCTGTTTTTTTGTTAGCCGCAGTGCTTGCCTTTGTTGAGGCTTTTTTCATGGTTGCTTTCCTAGCACTCGTTTTTTTAGTCGCCATAAGTTTGGTTCTCCCATTCGTAAGTACTTAACTGTAGCGTAAATCCATAAGGCTTTATTTATACCTGCATCTTATAAAAGATTCAACCATTATTCAGAAGCGAGAATACCGTAAGTAACTCTAGGGTGGCCTGCTAAATCAGAAAGCGTTTGTATGGCTTGGAAGCCTATTTTTGTCATGAATTGTTGAACATGAGGTGCCTGTTGATAACCGTGCTCTAAACATAAATACCCATTGGGTTTTAACCAACAAGGTGCGTGCTGGATAATTTGGATTAAATCATGCAATCCATCTTCGCCAGCACGCAAGGCCAGTGAATGCGGTTCAAAAGGTAGACCGCCTTGATTAAGATGCGGATCTTGCTCTGCGATGTAAGGCGGATTGCTGACAATCAGAGAAAAAGATGCTGGCGGTAAAGCGCGAAACCAATCACTGTGCCGCCAGCAGATATCATGGGGTGGGTGTAAGCGTTTGGCATTGGTCTGTGCAATGGTTAAGGCCGCGGTTGAGATATCGGTTGCAGTGATAGACCAGTTTGGTCGTTCTAATGCCAAAGCAATGGCAATCGCACCACTGCCTGTTCCTAATTCAAGGATGTGACTGTCTTGTGCTAAATCCAATGCTAACACTGTTTCAACCAAAAGCTCTGTTTCTGGACGTGGAATCAATACGTCAGGAGTGACAGTTAAGGTGAATGACCAAAAGTCTTTTTGACCCATTAGGTAAGCAATAGGTTCTCCTTGGTGACGTCGCTCAATCAATTGGTTGAATTGGCTGAGCTCATTATTTTGTAATAAACGTTGTTCATGAGTGATTAAGAATATGCGATTCACTTGTAGAACGTATGCAAGTAAAATTTCACTATCCAAGCGTGCGCTGGGGGAGGTGCAGGCTAACTTATTTGTGCTTTGTTGCAACGCGTTGCGCAGAGTAAGAGGAGATGGGTCACTCATGTTTGAGTTGAGCCAATAATTCGGTTTGATGCTCACGCATAAGCGGTTCAATCAAGGGTGCCAAATCACCGTCCATGGCTTCTGAGAGTTTATATAAGGTTAGCTGAATACGGTGATCGGTGATTCGACCTTGTGGGTAATTGTAAGTGCGGATTCGTTCAGATCGATCACCGGTTCCCACCAGACTTTTGCGTTTTTGAGCTTGTTCTTGACGTTGTTTGGTTTGCTGTTCGGCTAATAATTTGGATTGTAATAACGCCAATGCTTTGGCTCTGTTTTTATGTTGTGAACGTTCATCCTGACATTCAACCACAATACCAGTAGGTAAGTGGGTGATCCGAATGGCGGAATCTGTTTTGTTAACATGCTGGCCACCAGCGCCAGAGGAACGGTAAGTGTCAATTCGCAAATCATCCTGTCCAATGACAACCGCATCGATTTCAGCGACCTCTGGCATGATGGCCACGGTACAAGCTGATGTGTGAATGCGCCCCTGAGATTCAGTTTCAGGTACACGTTGCACGCGATGTGCCCCGGATTCAAATTTCAAATAGCTATAAACGGCTTGTCCGCTAATTTTGGCGATCATTTCTTTATAACCACCGTGCTCGCCTGGATTGGCGCTGACGATTTCAACTTGCCAGCGTTGTCGTTCAGCGTAGCGACTGTACATGCGAAATAAATCGCCGACAAAAATGGCTGCCTCATCTCCACCGGTACCAGCTCGGATCTCAAGATACACATTGCGTTCATCTTCTGGATTTTTGGGGCGTAATAAGATTTGAATTTCTTGTTCAAGTGTGGTGAGTGTTTGTTTGGCTTGGGTAATTTCTTCCAGTGCCATGGTTTTTAATTCTGGATCGGGATCCGTGCTTAATTGTTCGGCCTGCTGTTTGATTGATTGTGTATCGCAATAGCGTTGATAGCACTGGATGATTGGTTCTAACTGCGCGTATTCTTTGGCTAAATCACGAAATTTGGTTTGATCCTGAATGGTTTGGGCGTCACTCAACAGAGCGCCTACTTCTGTAAAGCGCTCTTGCAATTGATTGAGTTTGGTGATTAGGTTGTTATGCATGATGTGTAAGAAGACTGGATTATTCTTCGGTTAGATTTAGAGTGTAATTATCTTGCTGTAATGCTTGTAATTGCATGGTGGACAATGTTGCTAAGATTCGTTCGTACATGAGGCGATTTAAATACAACTGGTAATTCATTCTCGCTAACATATACAGCATTTGACGTTGTACCACACTGTCGGAGGATAACTCAATGCGATTGTACCATTCGTTATCAAACAATTCTTTGGTTGCCATTTCGGCTTCAATGGCTGCTTGGCTGGTTTGACTGTCGGTGTTTAGTTTGCGCTTGGCCAATAGATAATTAAAGTTGCTGATTCCAACAGAGGCTTGAGCTGCATAGGATCTCAAATTGGCAACGTAGTTTGCTAATAGATCAGGTGCGAATGAAGTGCCTGATTCAATGGCTTTACGGGTTTCAACATAGGCATCGTTAAACTCTGTACTGCTTGGGTAGGAAATGTTTTTAACTTGGTTGGTGACGTAACGAATGAAGTTAGCCGCAATTACTTCTTCACTGGTTGGAGTTAATGCACCAGTGAAAGTGTCTTTGTTGCTGGAAGAGGGGGAGCCGGTACCGGAACTGGCACTCTCCCTGGAAATGTTATAGGCAACAGGATCTAAGAGTGAATCAAGATTTAATTGATCGATTTCAGCTAAATTACTTTTGGAGATGTCTTCAATGACGCTGTCGCCTTTAGCGGCTGGTAGGGAACGAGTCGTGGTGAGGACTTGATTGGCATTTTTACAGTTGATGCATTGATTATTCCTGTTTAGGTAAGGTGGTATGATGATGTTTGCGATCGCTTGCGCTGTTGGATTGTTTTGGTTGGGATCTTTATCTAAAAAAGAGTTGATCGAGGAGGGGGCGGCACTGGAACTGGTGGGTAAAAAAGTATTGGTGCGTTGTGGGGGCGCCGCTGTGGCAGATCCCGGTGCTGCGGGTAAGTAAGGAGCAATGCTGGGAATGAGTCCAATTAAACTGGCTCTGGCTTTATTGGCCAACTCTAGCCAGTTAGTCGTTTCATTTTTGAAAACATCGGTTCTATCGACGATGGCTGCATAGTTATCATTCTCAACATCGATACCGTAATAAGAACCGAGGTTTTTAATATATTTTTCCAATTTCTCATTACTGGTACCAAGTTGTTGACTCATGGCGGCACTTGAAATTAGTAGACTCAGACTACCGATAAATAATCGCACAATCAGTTTCATAGTTAGCTTTCTCCTTCAATGGCTTTGAGGATTAAATTAAAGCGCTGTTCTGAAAACACGCGGGATAATAAACGAAAACGTTCAAAAATAATATTGCGTTTTAAAAAAATCCCGGCGGGATCTTCATGGCTCACGCTGTTTTCTTCAGCATACATCAATATGCGTGAGGCAGAGCCGGGATGGACTGTATCAATGGCTTGTAATAAGCGTAATCCGCGGCTGGTTTTGATATTTCCAGCGATGCGAATGAATAATTCTTCCTGACTTAACTTATCTAAACTGATATTGCTAATATTATCCAATTCTTCGCCCAGATGTTGCATGGCTTGTTCAACATTTGGTTGTCCATCCAGTGTCCACTCTTCAACGCCTTCCATAAAAGTAATGACTTGGTAAATGGATGGATCGTCATAACCTTTCCAGTATTGACGAGCAGCGGGTAAACTCAGATCCGGCACGCGAAAAACCTCATTGGATATCAAATTCAGCTTATTGTAGACGCTTCTTTGTGAAAATGACAACAATTGAAGAGAATATACGAAATATCTGGTTTTTAATTTGCATTTAACGAACTCTTAAGCTAAAAGTTATTATAATTTAAATTAACCAATCACATTTGTTGTTTATTTATGGCAAAACAAGTTGACCGCCCAGGGTTTTTCAAACGGAACTTTAATTTCAAGCAATGGAGTGATTACGACCGTATCAAGCAGAATACTACGACATTAGGTGATACGATTCGTCGCTATTTCACGGCAAAGCAGCCAGAACACCCTGAAAGTTTTGAAGACGCAATCAAACGATTGGGATTATCAGAACAAGAATTAGCAACAAAAATGTCAGCGTTATTCAAACTCAGTTTACTCATGTTAAGCATCGCGCTGTTGATCCTTGGTTATTTTATTTTACAAGTGTTTACCGGTACTTGGCGTTCGGTCTTGGTCAGTGGTGTGGTGATGTTATTGCCAATGTCTTTGGCCTTTCGTTATCACTTTCTTCATTTTCAAATTAAACATCGGAAGTTAGGTTGTACATTAAATGATTGGGCTAAAGGGACGTTCAGAAGTTAAGGTTTAAAATTATGAAATATTGGCTGTTTATTTGTTTGAGTTTATTGGTTCCTAAACTAGCTCTCGCCGCAAATCCACTTGATTTCACTCCTCCGCCTGATGATTTGTCTATCAATTTCTTAGGCAGCATCTTTGGTGTTGTGGATGGTGTCTTAAGCGGTTCTGGCAGCCAAATTTTAGGGCAAATGTTCGCTATTTTTAACGCTGCGGTACTGGCCATTGGTGGCATTATTCTATTGTATGTCACGATTGTTTCCACTTTAAATACTGCCAATGAAGGTGAGTTCTTAGGCAAGAAATGGTCTTCGATTTGGATCCCAGTACGTGCTGTGGTGGGGGTTGCTTTGTTGATTCCCAAACAAAGTGGATATTGTTTGATGCAGATCTTTGTAATGTGGATTGTGGTTCAAGGGGTGGGAGCCGCTGATAAAGTGTGGGGCGCCGCACTGGATTACATGGCTTCTGGCGGCACTATCGTCAATGAAGATCCATTCCCCGAGATTTTTAAACAAGACAGTGCTTCTGTTTCCGCCAGTAGCAATATGCTGTTAGCACAAACTTGTCTGAATACATTGCATCGTTTTTTAGAAGAGACGCGACGTGAAAATGTTGAGAATGGCTTGTGTCCACCACCAGGTGATCCGAATTCACCTTGGTGGTGTAACAATATTCCTAATTTTTCCAATAGCGTGGCATCGGAATTGATGCGCTCTTCTAGCCAAGGTGGCAGCAGTAATGTGACTGTGAGCATGCCTAATTTAGATAAGAATGTTTATTCTGAAATCCATGGGGTGTGTGGAGATATCACTGTATTGACTTTTGGACAGCCCGATGAAAGAGGGCGGACTGATAATCAGGGCTTGGGAAACCAAGTTGGACAGATGCGTAGTGTTGGGGCCACGCAAGTCTTTTTGAATTTGGGAGCGGTTGCACAGAAAATCGTTCGTAATCAATTTGAACGAGAAAGACCGTTGCTATTGGGAGAGGCTGGTCAAGCCACTTATCGAGAAGGTAAGTCAGTGGGGTCTTCTAAATTGTGGAGGAATGATCGACAATCAAACAGTGATTCTAATCCTGAGAAAAGTGTGCGGACTTGGAAAGCCAGTAGTGGTGCTGCACTGTTGACGGGTAAGGAAATTATTGATGCTTCGAATGTTTACGTCAAAATAGTAGAGCCAGCACTGCGGGCAGTTGCTTTATCCAAAAAATCGGAATCGCTGAGCTTGGATTTCATCGCTCAAGCTAAGAGTGAGGGATGGATTTTAGCCGGTGCTTATTTTTATGATTTGGTGAAGTTAAACAATGAATACAACAGCGTACAGTTTAACGCCGATGATGATGGGGTGGTGGTTAAGTTTTCAATCAATCAAGTGAGCGAAGAAAATGACAATCTCAGCAAGCTAACTCAACGGCAAGGTAGAAATAAACCAGTTGCCTTGACGGAAACCCAATTGAAGCAGCTCAAGGCGATTCTTGCCGGTGGTCAATGGGAAGCTGTTAATAAAGATTCGAACATGAAGGAAACAAAAAGTATCGAAGGTTCCAACTCTGTTTCAGGCCATTTAGAGCAAGTGAAGCTTATGGTGGCATCAGGAAACCCCTATGAGAATAAAGCACCTAATTTTGATACCGACGTTCAAAATGATTTTAAGACCACGGGTCCTAAATTAGAATTGCCAGACATCAAAATCAAAGCGGGATGGTTTAATATCGCCGGGAGTATTTTGACCTTTCTATACAATGATTTGATCAAGCCTGTTATGAATATCTTTTTTAATATTGCCATTAGCAGTATGAGCTTTTTGGTTGATATTATGTTGGGAATTCCACTGAAACTGATTGTCGACACATTTGAAGCCACCTTGAAGGCGTCGTTGGAGGTCAATTCAAATCCCATTAGCATTTTATCTGGATTTGGCGCCATCTTAATGAATATCGCCATTAACTCTTGGGTGACTTCGGTGCTTATGGCTGGCAAAATAGGGGTCATTGCAACGATTGCTACCGGTGGTATCTTGCTAATGTTTATCGGATTAGCACCATTGGTATTTTCAATGCTGACTGCTGTATTTCTTTCCGGTGCTATGTTGGCTTTTTATGTGCCACTAATACCTTACATTATCTTTCTATTTGGTACGCTGGCGTGGTTTATTGGGGTCATTGAATCAATGGTGGCTGCCCCGATTGTAGCGTTAGGGATTATGCACCCAGAAGGACACGAAGCATTTGGTAAAGCAGACAATGCTGTCATGTTGATTTTAAATGTGTTTCTCCGGCCCTCAATGATGGTGATTGGTTTTGTTGCAGGGATTATTTTATCGTATGTTGGATTGTGGTTGATTAATTTTGCGTTTGATCGCGTAGTGATTGGGGTTGTGGATTTAACTTTTGAAAGTGCCTTGAAGATAGGGCGATTTGAAAGTGGTATTTTTGTTCCCATGATTGCCAAAGTCTTGTTGCTGGTCATGTATGTGACTTTGGTATTGACCACCATTCAAAAATCATTTTCACTGATTCACTATGTTCCAGATAAAGTCTTACGTTGGTTGAGTGGTGGATTGCAAGAGCAATTGGGTAGCAATATCACTGAAAGCAGTGCTCAGGAAGCTCAATCAATGGCTAGACAAACAGCAGGTACGGCAGCACAGATGGCCGGCGGTCAAGGACGACAAAACTTGCAGCAAGAGCGTGAGAATATGGGCAAAGAAGATCAAATTGGTGTGCAAGGCGGCGGCGGTAACCAAGGCGGCGGTAACCAAGGCGGCGGTGACGAAGGCGGCGGTAAACAAGGTGACGGTAACGAAGGCGGTACTAGTGCACGGGTAGAACCACAACAATTGCACACAGGAGATGAAAAAGAGGGGTCTTAAATCAAATAAGATCCATTACCTGATAAGACAAAGACGAGGTTTGTATCGACTTTGTAACGATTCACCAACGTTTTAATCCCAGGGAAAAGTTAGCTTTGGGGGTGGATAGGACGAAAACTGTGCTGAGCGCGCTCAGCACAGTTTTCGTTTAAGATGCGCCAATGAGGGTTATTTGTGTCAGCGGTAGTGAGTCGTTACCTGGAATTTTAAATAGATACTTAAAACGTAACTTGCCCCTTGTTAACGAGAGGGCAAGTGACAATAAAATTTATAAACTGGCCGTGAGCAACTTGTATTGACGTTCACTAATCAATCCGGCATCGAATTTTTGTTTGGCATCCACCGCCATTGTTTGCCCACGTTCTTCCAATAATTTGCGCGTGGCATTGGTGACGGTATCTGGATCTTTAGTGAGTAAAATATCTCGTACAGTTTCATCGAAGACTAGATATTCACGCAGCGCTACCCGTTTGCCATCTACCGTAGGAACTAACTTTTGCCAAATACACAGCCGGATAGTCTCTAAAATATCAATGGTCCGCCCTCGTCGTTCATCCCCAGCAAAAGAATTCACCAGGCGACGCATGGTTTCTGCTACGCCGGATGTGTGCAAAGTCGTATACACGGGATGTCCAGTGAGCGCAGCCTCTAACGCGGCACTGATGGTTTCTGTGTCTCGACACTCTCCCACCATAATTAAATGTGGTTTGCGCCGCAGCGCATTACGAATGCCTGCGGCAAATGTTGAAATGTGACGCGGTATTTCAGATTGGCTGACCACGGCGGAAGATGTGACGATTTCATCAAACACAAATTCAATGGGAGATTCATAGGTTAATACTTTACGATTGCTATTTTTGGGTTCGATCAAATCGCGAATAATCGATGCTAATAAGGTTGATTTGCCTGAACCGGTGGCACCGGTGACAAAGACAATGCCTTCTTGTGGCGCAATGGCATCTAAAATCGCCGGTGGTAAACCCATCGTTGTTAATTTAGGGGGCGTGGTTGGAATGGTACGTAGGGTAATTTGAATGGCATCGTGACCATCGACTAGACACCCTGAACCGTTGACCCGATATCGATAACGCTCCGCGCGAGTGGGTCTAAATTCATAATGCGTATCAATGTCGTGTCCGCCTAAAATTTGAGTGGTACCGTTCGGGCCATAAATGCCATTAAGCAAATCGCCCACTTCAGTGTGAGACAAGGCTCGGTTGGTGATTTGCAACAGACGGCCATACACTTCGGCAAATACTGGGGTGTCGCTTTGAATGGTGACATCAGAGGCCTGTAATTGTTCTGAATGCTGCAATAATAAATTCAATTGTGCCGGCGTGAATCGAGTTGGTTCATCTGGCATGAAGTGATTGGTCATCTGCTTGTCCCTTAATGAACGGATTCAATGAGTGGCTCCCAACGACGATCAGCGGCAATCAGACGATCAATTTCATCGCCACTTCGATCAGCAATTTTTTGCATACGGGTATCGACTTGATCATAGTTTAAATCTTTGTCTTCTAGTGTCACTGCGGCTAACCAGGCATCGCTATCACGAATGAGTTGTGGCAAGGCGGTGATCCGCAATACTTGGTCGTCAATAAAAATTTCATTGCCATCACCGGTAATGCCCAACTCGGTAGAAGCGACAAATGGTGGGGTGACCATGTTAAGAGCTAATAATTTGCGATATAGCAACATGCCGCGGTAGTCTTCTTTAAGCCGTGCCAAATTCTCAGCAAAGACAGCATTGGCTTGTTCAATGCCTCGTTCCCAACCTAGAGTAACGTATTGATCCCAGACTTCTTTTTCCCGTTTGGTTTTTGGCAATAAAGAATGTTCAGGGATTTCGGGATTTTCAAAATGCGTTTCTAAATAATTGCGCCAATTGGGTGGTACGGTGACCAACCGTGCTTGCTGGCTAATTTTGTAGCGACGATCCGCGATACGAATGGTGTTAGGATCATTTAAATTAAGCGTACGCCGCCCTTCTAACAACACAGGCGGAAGAACGTTTTTATTCAAAATGAGCACATCGAAATTAAATACTTTATCCAGAAATTTTGTATTCTGGGCCAAATCATGATTAATGACATCAGCGCGTACAGCCAACCCTGCTTGAGCACCTAAGGCAAGTCCAATTTCTTGCAGTGCTTGTGCGCGAATTTCATTGATATCGCCCAAAGGCGAGTAAGAACCACGAGCTGATAATTTTTTCAGGCCATCTAAAGATTCAACGGCTTTTTCATTGCGAGCCTGTTGTTGACTGTACGAGGTATTCTGGCTGCATGCGGCGAGGCTAGCAGCCAGTAAAAATAATAAGATTAAGTTAACTCGCATAACGTAATTCAAGGATTTGATCATTGGGAAATACCATTAAATCGGCGCGCTCACCAGCTTGATAATCCAGGTCACGTAAAATATCGCCAAAAATAGCATCCCTTGCATTAACACTCACTAATACTGGAATGGCCGGTTCTCGCCCAATCACCCGCAATCGGTAATCGTTGGCTTTAGCCATTTGCTCCAAAAGAGGACCAATGGGACCGGACCAATCCAAAGATACTCGATTTTGTAACCCGAAGCCGCTGGTTTGAGGCAGGGTATCCCGCACAGGGGGAGTAGCCACTGCTTGAATACGCGCCAGTTCGGAAAGAGAATCGCTTACGGCTTCTGCTGCTTCAGCCAATTTAATGGTTGCCGCATCGGTGGGTTGATTGTAAGGCTCTTTAACAGGCGTTGAACAAGCCACCAGCGCACCTGTTAAGATGGACAAGATTATTTTCTTCATTAAACTCATAAATCTAGTGATAAAAACCCAATCTGGATTGAAACAAGAAGCCCTTATTATGTCAAGGCAATTACTCTGTTTGCTTGCTTTGTAAAGAGGGTATTTGGTGAAGAAAAGTAACTTTAAGGGAATGATTCACCATAAATTTAAATCTTGGTAAAAAGTTAGATTTGAGTGCATCTTGAATAAAAATGATGTGCCAAATAGAGTTGTTCGTGTTAATTATGATAAATCGTTATATTTTAAGTATCAAAATCATTCTTCGTCCACTTGCCACAATTGATAGCATACTTGGCCGGCTTGCTGGCTACGCCACAAATGCCAATCAGAGGGAGTTTCTATTTGAGTCAGTTTGGGGTTGCACTCTAAATAGATGAAACTGCCAGTGTGCAAACAAGTCGTGTTGGCAAGTTTGGTGACGCATTGTTGTAACAAAGAGCTGCGAAAGGGGGGATCCAAAAAAATGATATCGACCGATTGTTTAAAGTGTGCCAAAGCCCTGGGTAATCCAGCTTGCACAATCGATGCCTGCTGTTGAGTCTTCAATTGTTCGGCAGTATGACGCAATTGTTGGCAAACGATCGGCGATTGCTCAATAAATGTGACTTGCATGGCACCACGCGATAAG